>Ga0310696_10000967_pt1 | contig 42401 bp, 67 predicted proteins | sample AusTroGonzalo_MG_4_FD_203885 | JGI IMG/M metagenome (GOLD analysis project Ga0310696, IMG submission 203885) | Bovine rumen microbial communities from tropical cattle in Woodstock, Queensland, Australia - Gonzalo_02 (v2) (version 2) | ecosystem: Host-associated > Mammals > Digestive system >... | reverse complement strand
GCTTATTTTTATATAAATATAATTATATATATATTTTTTTATTTAAAATTCAAGAACAAATATATAATTTTATATATTATATTATCTTATATATTATATATATTGACTATAGTATGGTGCAGATATATACTATTTTCAATAGCTGTTATGTAAAATAGTCAATATCAAGGTATTACCATAATCAAAAATAAAATAAAAGAGGTATAAATGAAATACCCTAAAATTATATATCTCATTTTCTTTATACCCCTTATATTTATTTTACACACAGAACTACCTATTATTTCTCTATGTATTTTCCCTAAATATATTTCTTTAACTCATTATTACAGTCTTGTATCTTCTTCCTCAACTTCTCTGCTGTATAATGTAAAATTCCTCTTAAATTTTCATCATTGACTAAATGCCATAATTCTCATAAGTCTGTAATAATTGTATTACATTTAGCTTTTATTGAATTTAATCTTTTTATCTCCTCTAAATTATCTTCTGCTACTTTTGTATAAATATATAATCGTGGAGAAAAATTTGTTAATTTTGCTATCGGGTTTTTAAGTTCATAAATATTACAATCTCTCTTTCAATCAGATGTCTTTCTTCATTTATAACTATCTTTAACCGCTCTATGGTCCTCTCGTATTATATCAACACTATGTCAGTTAGTATTAGTTCAAAAATCATATCAATCTAAACAAGCATCTTCTAAATAATAATCTTTCGCATATTCTGGAGTAGGACAAAAATTAGTATCTAATGTATAATTTTTCTTTAATGAACCATCTACCATATCAGAATATTTACTTATTCTATAATATGCTATTTTTCATAAATCTCAATGTTTCTCATTTCGCCATTTTGCTACTAAATCAACAGCATTTTTTACTCGCCAACCTTGTCCTCTTATTCTTCATTTAGTATAACTTAATTCATCTACTTCTTTTAATTCATCTAAACTAAATTCATAATTCATTAAATCTGATACCATTCACATTGCAGCAAAAATAGTACAAGATACTTTACTCCATTTTTGGTTTCATTGATTATATTCAAACCTTATATTGTCTTGTTGATATAAATCTGGTAATAAATCAATATCTCAATCTAATAAAACAAAATCGGTATCTTCTTCTCCAATACCTAAACATCACTCGTTTTTTAATATCTCGTCCATTATGATATAATATTAAGTAAATTAATATCTTTATTAATTTGTTCCGTTAAATAATCTAATCTACATTTTATAGCAAATTTTCTATCACTCATAGGTTTTAATTTTTCTAATTGATTATAAGGTAATTTCGCAATTTTTCTTTCAAGTTTCTCTAATTCTTCTCTTAACCTCGCCTCTTCTACTTTGTAGTTGTTCAATCTTGCTCTGATTTCTTTTTGCTCTTTTGTTTCAAACATTTTAGTACATTAGGAATATAAAACATTTCATCATCAGTTAATTCTAAGATAGTATGAAGTTCATTTCTTACTCCTGGACTTAATACTGGTTTAACTAAATTGAATACCTTTAATAACTGTTCTCTTGGACTTTGCTTATCTCAAAAGTAATTATTTAAAGCAACATGTTCTCTCCTACTTATTCTTACTTTGTTTTCTTCTTCATTTGTATTATATTTCATACGATATTTTTTCCCTATTAAATGGTGTATATCTGTTTCCGTTTTATCTATCAACCTATTTAATTTATATTGCACACCATTAATAGAAAGAATACGGTCATAATTATCACGAGAATTATTTTTAGCCATTTCATTTCCTCTTGTGGAATAATTAAAAGGCTTGCTTATTTTATTTCGTTTAATTTTTTTTATATAACGATACTACCTATGGTTTTCGTCCATTTTTTTCATAATTCGCTCTATATTTGTTTGTATCTTCTCCAAGATAGCTTTTAAATCTAAATCTTCTAATTGAGTTAATCTTTTTTCGTGGTCTTTTATTTCCATTTCTACCTCTTTTTGAAATTTGGTAATATTGGAAGATAATTTCCAAAGAAAAAATCAACAAGCTATTAATGTTCATAAACTAATCATTATTTGTGTATCTTGTGTAATTTCCATTATAATAGGTTTAGTTTCTTAAATAAATTATAGAAGATTTGACTTGAAGCATATACTCAGGCAAACCACTCTACTGCTTGTTGTCGTTCAATTTGGTAATAATTAGTAGCAATATAATAACCTACTCATAAAATAAAAGCTAAACCAATAGATACATAAGTTTGACTAACCTTAAATTTTTCACTTAGCTTAGTGATAAATTGAGTTAATAATCATAATAATACAGCCTCCATAATAAAAAGAGTATAATATAAATTTACTATATTATACTCATAGTATTAAAACAAAACAATACAAAGTTATTCCATATACACTAAAACCAATATTAAGAAGATAATACTAATAATTGTAATCAACTTGAATAATAAGATATCAAACTTAATTACTCATATTATCAAAGACATAATTAGGAATAAGGTAATAATTGTTTTCATTATTCATTATTAGAATTTAAAATTCTTTGATTATTTTGATAATTACATAATGTTTCAAATAAGCACTGCCTACAACTTTCCATAATTAATCAATAAGTACATTTTGTTTTATCTTCTGAATATTCGTAATATTCCATTTTATTATTATTAATTTAATTAAAATTTTGTTGAATAGGGTTGAATCTCCTATCTGGTCGGTTGCGTTCTTTTACTATCTTTGTGAATTCTATTGAATCATTATCAATTTGCTTTCTTACTTCTTCAACTATTTCTGGGTTTTCACAAGTCTTTGAAAGATAATGAAAACAAAAAACATTTTGCATTCGCACTATTTCAAGTCATTCTTCTTGTGCTCTATGAAATATTCGGTCATCTCAATAATATAATTTTATTTTTGAATCAATAGGTAGTATCTTATCAAGATATTCTTTTTGTAAAGCATAACAGTGTCATGCAATGCAATCTTTTTTGAATAAATCTCATTGATGATATGGTGTATGAAACATAGGGTTCAATACTTTTCAATCAATATTCATCTCTATCAATTCATCATATCATTCTGTTATTTCTATATCATCATTTATTATAAGAACAGTTTTTTCTGTATTCATTTCTTTCAAATGATTCCACAATCAATTTATCATATCATTTGTTTCTTGTATTCGGTATGATAATTTTCAATCATTATCATTCCAATTATTTTCAAGTTCATGCAATTTATTGATTTCATTTTCTCATGGTTTATCAAGCAATATTATGAAATCAATTTTGTTCTTTTTATTTCTAAGAATACTCTTAATAGTATTATCGGTATACCATGTTCGTTTATAACATGTCATTGCAATAGTTATCATTAGTATATTGATATTATCTTATCTAAAAATTCTTTTGAGAATTCATTTGTATGTTGGTTTGATATATCAAAATCAAATGAATTCATAGGAATTCTCATAGGTGTATGTTCTACCATAGGGAATTCTCTAAGATTTATATTGCTCTTATATCAATATCTTTCAACATCTGTTCAAGCTCGTATTACTACTGCTTGTTTTTTAAATCATTTTACTGCGTGATGAAGACAACTATCACAAGCTAATACTGGGTATCTATCACAAAGACTTACAACAAATCTCATATCTGGTGTATCAAGTGCTATACATCAATTTAATTTTGGTTGGTCTGGTCTTTCTACTACATATACAGTATATCATTTTTTTATCAATCAATCTGCAAGATATTGTGCGTCTTTTACTTTTATACTTCTATAAGATTTATCGCTTCAATTTTGTTGCATAGTAGAACCAAATGGTTGGAATAATATAGGTTTATTTCACTCTAATACATTATTTAATTTTTCGTGTTCTGCTAAGAATAAACAAGGTTCAACTACTTTTTCTAATCATAATTGTTCTCTTATTATTTCTAACCAATTTACTCAATCATTAAAAAAACGAGGGTTTGTATAAGGCTCTATTTCTATATAATCATTTCATTTAACAACCTCTTTAAAAAGATTTCTATCGTCTAATCAGTGAACACTTTTAATATAAGGGTTTCACCAAAAAGCTAATGGTCGGGAAGCTATAACCTTTACTGGTCTTTTTTTAGCAACTTCGGTAATAGCACCAGTCATTGCTATATTTCTACCTAAGCCTCAATCAATTCTAATAACCAGAATTTTTTCTTCTTTAATTGCTTGTTTATCTTTCATTTTATATAATTAAATAATAAATACATATAATATAATTATTATATGGTTAATAAACAATCTAATTTCTAAATGTTAAAAGAAAAACAAGGTATTAACCTTGTTCTTCATATTATACGCTTTCAGTTATACAGAATGTTCAATTGCTTGTGAAAGTGTGAACAACATATTGAATCCCGTCTATTGTTGGAGTTGTTATTGTTCCTCATGTTGCACATTTTATTCAATAACTACAATCTTTCGGATAACGAACAATAACGAGTCAAGATCAACCGGATCCTCATGCTCTATTGACTCAATTAGCAGTTGATCTTCCTCAACCTCATCATCATCATGTATTTGCACTTCAACTATATCAATCTGCACTTGTTGTTTGTTGTCATCATCAAAAGCAAGATCATCAAATTCAACAAGAGTCCCGTCAACCTCAACCTCAAACACGACGCAATGTTCATCAAAAGCAAGTTGCAACTCATCTTCATCATGCTGTATTTGCATAACTTGTCGCTTGATTACAATCTGTCATTCACAAATTAAATATAAACGTTCAAACTCCTCATCAACCTCATCAAAACATATTGCAAACTCCATTTTGTCATGCATGTCATCATGGAACTGTTGCATTTCATCAATTATAATTGATACTACTACTATTTGTTTGTGATCATCAAGCTCATCATCAATTTGCACCGTCTCATCATTGCATGGTTGTTGTGTTTCAACACGTTGAAGAATATCAACCTCAACCTCCTCAACCTTGTGCAACTAAATATCAAAATTTTGATGGACATCAATTGTTTCCCCTTCAAGAACATGCTCATATTCATCATGATCATATAGTTATTGTTTGACTTTTTTCTCTTATTACAAATCATTCAATTATTTTTAATTCTCATGCTCCTCAACCTCATCAAGCAAGAACTCATCATGAATAATATCATGCTCATCATGCACCTCATCAACCAAGAACAAGAACGTCAACTTTTATTGCACCTCAAAGACTTTGAATTTCTTGTTCAATATTATCAATTCTCAAATCTTGTTGATTGAGATCATATTGAACATTGACTTTCGTCCATTTTGTTGAGTCAAAATCTTCCGGAGTTGAAACTGCTGTTGAACAAACATATCTGTCCCCTTTATAAACAACTATATCTCCAACGGAATATGTTGCCGTATTATCATAAACGTTTGCAATTGAATCTTGATTTGCTTTTAATTCAAGATTGTTTTGAATGTCTGCAACTTGTTCCGCTGTCCAATATAATGAGATTTTGTCTCATGAATAAAAAGCGTGTGCCGTGTTGTCTTGGACTCTATTTGTTGCCGTGTCATCTTGAACACAAATTCATGAACTTCTTTCAACTGTGAATGAATTTTGATTGCTTGAAACAACTTTCACTATTTCTCTTAATATAACATTTTCGCTTGCGTCTAAGTGTTCAATAGTCAAAAGAAAAGGGAAAGAACTTGGAAACAATCATTGATCTCAATCTGTTATGAGAATAGTCGTTTGGCTTGCTGTTATATCTGCTATCAAAAGACTACTCGCATTGTTGGTGTTTTGATACTTAACAAAACTCATCTTAATAGTATATAATCAAATAAAATTTGTATTTTTTAGTATTTGTTTTTATTTAGTTATTTATAACATTTCGTAGCGTTTCATTTTCTTCAAGTGTCAATGTAATTCTTATCGGTGTATATGTTATTTTTTCTATTAACAAGTTTCTTATTGAATATTCAGTATTAACAACTGAAACCGTATCTCATGGTGATATGCTTTCAATATCATACTTTGAATTAACAACTATTGAACTTGCATTCTTCGGATCTTTATTTTGTTTGATATAGTTGTTTCAATATTCATCTTGTGTTGCTTGATTAACTATTGTATTTGATAATTCATACTTTTCTTTTATTCAGTAATTGTTTTGTGAATTTTCATCTTCATACACTTGCATATTGATTCATTCCCTTTCAAGATAGAATTTATTCACAATTCATTCAAAAGAATAATTCAAACTCATTGTTTCAATAGCATATTGATTTGCTATTATGTGATTCTGCTGTGATAGTTTTTCTCTAAAATAGAATTTTCATTCAGAATCAATGAACCAATAGTAATTAGCTGTGTTTGAAAGTGTATCAATAACATCTTTACATGTGTTGTTTGAATCAAATTTGAATGAAACACTTTCTGAATATTCATCAATTTGTCATATAGTTATTATGTTGTTATAATTTGAATTGAATGTTGTAATTACTTGATTCAATATACTTTCTATTGTTCAAGCATAAGAACCAGAAAATAAAATTTTATTCAGTAAAGAAGCTATTCATAAACAAGTCAAAGAAATATATCACTTATTTGTATCATACTTTCTTGTTATTTGTGAAATATATCAAAAGTATATTTGCTTTCATTGAGTATATCTTTCATTGTAAAGAACAACCTTTACTAAATCTCAACCTTGAAATGAATTATCATTAAAACTTAATGCAAGATTCAATGCTAATTGTCATTGTCATCAATTAACGTTTTCAGTGAATGAAATATCATTCATAACAATATTAGGGTTTACTGTTGTTTTGAATGTTCAATCTTTATTATATACTTTAATATCATATCTAATCATTATAAGTATAGTTTTTTATAAATATAAACAACATCGTAGTTCGCAAGTGCTCAATCATTTATTCACATTTCAATGTTATTCAATCATGGTTCAATAGCTGGAAATGGTCATGTATATTCAATAGGTGTTCAATTCAACCTTGCAATTTTTGTTTCTCAATCAATAATCAAGAAATCTCATGCGTTGAGTTCATGGTCTATATTGAATAAATAATTGTTTTGCTCTATTCGGAAATTATCAAGTCAAGTTTCTGAATTTATCATAACATATATTGTCGGGTAGCAAACAACCTTTCAAGAATACATAATTTCTGCAACATAATTTCATGATAATCAAGAAAATGTTTTTGAAATACTTGTTAAGTTGAATGCAAAAGGGTTTACACAATCAAAAGTCAATTCTATATTTTGTATAGCATTTATATTATAGTGTCTTCTTCAAAACTTTAATGAAATAAGTGTTGCTTCCCGTCTTCTTACAAGTCAATTGATAATTATATCAAGATTTCATTGAACTCCACTTGTAGCAAACTTTAATTCATCAATCAAATCATTCAATCATTGTTCAGTTGAAGCAATCAAAGACATCACCAAATTTATTCTTTTTGTTCTGTAATATTGTGCAATAACATTTCATCAATCTGCTCTTGCATAATTGAATGTTTCTACGTTTTTTGTTCATAAATCATCATGATTGCTTTGTTGCACTATTCTTGTTTTTCAATCGTGTAAATTATATCAGTTGAACACAAATCTTCAACTATCTTTGATTTCTGTTCAAGTTGATTTTGGTGCATTTCATAACAATAATGAGTTCAAAACATTGTTATTCATTGTTGGTTTTCTTTTATAAAATTAAGATATTCAGAATTGTTTTTCTAATTTGATTTTCCTTATTATTTCATCTGTAATAACATCAATATCTGCTTCACTTCTTACTGTTATTCAATTTATATTTATTTCAATTCAGTTATTGTTTGTAATTTCATTATTTGGAACTATTGTTCAATTACTTCTTGGGACAAATAATTCTGGTCACCTTTCTCCTACTAATATTGTTCTTCAAGCTATTACATTACCTCAATCAGCATATCATTTAACATCTCAACCTCATCATCAATCAGAACTAAATGCTGATTTTTTAGCATCAGCTACTTTTTTCCAAGCTATTTCTAATTGTTCTGCATAACTTAATTCTGTATCTCAATTTGTTTTTATTCGGTAAGCATAATCTTTTTCAAATTGATTTCTAATTTTTCATAACTCTTCTATTTTCTTTGTTTGTTCCTCTATAATAGGAGTATATTTTTCTCTTATTTCATTTAATTCAGTTTCTAGTTTTGTTTTTTCTTCTTTTTCAACTTCTATTGCTCTTTTCTTTTCTTCTATTTCGTTTTGTATTTCTTCTTTTTTAATTCTATATTCCTCTTTAATTTGTTGTATAGGGTTTAAAGAATTAAACCACTCTTGATATTTAATTTGTTCTTTTAAAGCTTCAATTTCTTCATCAGACATTCACTCATATAATGAATTTACCTCATCAAGATATGTTTTATATTTCTTAATATATTCAACATTAAATCAATCAATAAATCAAGTAGCGTCTTCAAGTTCACTCCAAGAAGTATTTTCTGCAACTTGTTTTATTCAAGCTGCTTCTTTTTCCATTTTTTTGAGTTCATCTCTTGCTTTTATATATTCTTGTGCTAATGATTTATTTTCTTCTTTTCATATATCAGAAAGTTTATCGTTAAGTTTATCAATTTCTTCCTCTAATTTTTTAATATTCTTTGTTGTATCATCTATCTTCTTTTGAACTTCATCAACAGCTTTATCAAATTCTTTTTCTAAATCTTTTAATCAACTCTCTAATTCTTTTAATTTTTGTCAAGCAAGTTTATCTATTAATTTATAATATTCTTCATTAGCTTTATGAATATTTTTGGTTTGCTTACCATATTTTTTCATTTCTTCATTTAATGCTTTATAAGCATCTTCTATTTTTTTTGTTTTCTTAGAACTTCAACCTCATCAAGTTGTATCGTCATCATCTCAACCAAATATAGATTTCCACCAATCTCATAAACCACCAGATTTATATCAATTTTCTAAATCATTAAGTCTATCTTGATAAACCTTATTTAGATTATCAAAAACTTTATTTACTTCTTTATCTACTGTATTTGTTACATCTTTTCATTGTTCTTTAAAGAAATCTTTTGCCTCATTATAATCGTAGAGTATTTTATCTCGCCGTCATAAAGCATTATATTCTTTATTTTGTTCAATAGTTCTATTTGCTCAACTTACTAAATCTCATAGTCCGTCCCGGAAATCTTTTTTGGTTACCATTTTAAATACACTATTTGCTATATTGAATATAGCAGATAATGAAGAGGCAATTCAAGTTAATCATAAATTAATGAAATAGAAGAAATCTGTCCAGTTTCAAGCCATTCAATTTAATCACTTAGCTGTTTCATCGGCTCAAATCATTAATAATGATACTATTCAATCTCATACTTTTCCTAATCATTCAGCTATTTTATCAAGAAGTTGTTTTCATAAACTTAACACATTTCAAACTAATTCTGCTACTGCTCATCAAGTATTATCAACTAAACTTGATATATCTAACCAAATATTTGAAGTTGATTGATTAAATTCATCAGTAGCTTGTGTTAAACTATCTGTCACCTTATCAGAGATTTTAATAATCTCATCAAGCATTGGTTCTGTTCGTTTGAAAAAGGCATCTCATATTGCGGCAAAACTATTAACGGCAGAAACCTTTAATTTATCTATCTTTTGTGCAACAGTAAGAGGCATATTTTCTCGTGCTTTTAATTCCTCTCCACTTTGTCTAATAACCTCATTAGTAATAGCTTGTTGTTTTTCTTGTTTAGTTAATTGGTCTGTTGTTTTACCTATTGAAGTAGCATATCTTTCATAAGCATCTTTTGAGTTTATAACTATTCAAAGGTTATCAAGTATCATAGCTGATTGTCTTCATATTCACGTTACAATATCATCAAAAGCCTTTGAAGTTGTTTCTCACATTTGTGCTCAACGAACTTGTGCTATCTTCATAAGATTAGACATACTCTCTATGTCTTGTGCTACTCATAAAGACATAGCTCTATTTGCAGACTGCATAAGGTCAATATCACTTACCATACCCTTTGAACTCTCTCTTAGAGTATCTCTAAGGTCAGTATATGACATACCAGCTCTATAAGACATTTGTTCAAATTGTAGAGAAACAGCATTCATTTGAGTTCAATACTCAATAATATTTCTTGCCATTTCTTTTACTCATTGAACAGCAAAAGATACCAAACTCTTACCTATTGTTAAAGCTAAATTTTGTTTGATTTTATCTCTTACTATATCTAAGCTATCTGCAAAAAATCATTGATTTTGTTTTGCGTCCTTTAATGTTCTATTTAATTCCTTATATTCTTTTTCTAATTTTTGTAATTCTTCTCTTTGTGCATTAGCTTGCTTACTTGTTTTTCAATAAGTTTGTTCTGCGTCCTTTAATTTAGCAGCTTGGTCTGATAAAGCAACTTTAACTTCTTCAAGTTTTTGTTTCCAATATTCTATACTTTGTGAAACATTAGAAGTTTGTTTTACATAATTCTGTAATTCAGACTCTTGTTCTTGAAGTATTTGAGCACTCATTTTTTGCTCATAATTATAATCGGCTACTGCTTGTTGTCTTTTAAGAGTTTCTATAACCTCTTGTGTAGCAATATCTTCAAGTTGTTGCTTTTTATCAATATAACTATCAACAGATTTCATTAAAGCGTGTAGAGTAATATTATACTCATCTGTTCATTTTGTTAAACCCTCTAATGCTGTTGTATTATCAATTATAGAATTATGTAAAAGAGCTAACTCTCTATCACTTCAAGTCAGCTCACGAAAATCTATCTTACTTGATTCAGATAAATCAACTAAACTTCAAGTAAGACTTTGTATTCTTTGTTCTAGTTTGGTAAGGTCAGGAGTTAATCTGTCCTCAGCCTCCAATACTAATTTCATTATCTCTGCATCAGATTGTGCCATAAGTCTTCCTTGATAAAGTAAAGTTATTTCTTATTCATTTTAGCCTTTTGTTCGGCTCTTTTTTGCTCAATATATTCGTGGTGTCTTTCCTCCATAAGGAAGCTATAATCTAAGTCTAATCTTCGTTCCTCTACTTTATCTAACTCATAAGGAGAACAATGATATAATTCCTTTATAAGAATATAGTCCCTATGATATTTTGACACATTGGAATTAGTCCTTAGGGTTTTCCTAAATTGTTCTATTAATTCTTCCCTTTGGACTTTCCCCCGTTTTTTACTTCACTAACTTTTTCTAAGATAGTTGAGTAATCATCAAGACTAAGATTTGCTACTTCTTCATCAGTTAAGTTAGTCATAGCTTTAACAATATAATCGTTAGCGTCTTGAATATTCATTGGTGGAATATCAAAATTAGGCTTTCAATCAATTGTTGATGTCTTAGCTCAATTAAAAAGAATTTTGTTAAATTCCTTATCTATACCTCTTGTATAGACATCTTTAATTACTACTTCTTTTTCTCCAATTTTCATTTGGTACTTGTTTAATTAATAAAAGATACTTGTTTAATTATTTATTTTAGGGCGAGGGTAAACAAGCAAAACCTCGCCCAATATATTATTACTCTGAAACAATAGAGATTTCTTTCCAATCTGTTGAGGCAGTAGTTCCGAAAGATATATACATTTTACTATTAGTTGTATCAAAATAGAATAAACCAATAGAAGTAGGTGTGCTTTCTGGTGCTCACTCTCAACTTGTAGCAACTGGTTGTTTTCAAGCAAGTATTTCAGTGCTATCTGCTAAATCTTTAATATCAAAGTCATCAGCTTCAAGAGTGCAAGAGATTTCTCATTCCTCATCAATAGCAATTCAATCTCAAGCTGTATAAGTTGTATCAGTAGCTGCGATTTCATCATCATCGCTTATAGAGATATTAGCTCAAGCTGTTAATTTTTTTTGATAATCACTTAAATCTCAAACATTACTTGTAATATCAGTTACTTCTTGAAACTTATCTTCATATAATCTAATAAGTTCATTAGCTTTATCTTCTGGAAGACTTACAATAGCATTACTAGACATAGTAATTTGTCCTCCTTTATAATCTATTGTGATTGACGCTCACGAAATATTTTTAATAATCATTAGTTTAATTGGTTATTAATAAATTAGTATCAAGTTGTATTACCATTAATTAATACGATTTCAATAGTAGCTCAATCTTCGTTAGAGTATTGACCAGAGAAACCTAATGTTTGTTTTACAATTTCATTAGCACTATCTGTTTTACTCCATTCAGTAAATCAAGCTTTCATTAAATCAACATAAATTGAAGGGTAGATACCAGTAGCCAAAGCAGTAGCATTTTGATTAATAGCATAGAAACGAACTGCTTTTTTATCTGAATTTAATACATAATCTCTTAATGTAGTATCTCCATATAAAGCTTCAAAATCTCACTCAACTCCAAATTGTTGGTTATATATTCCAGTAACGTCAGTTGAACCAAAACATTGAACATCTGCTAAGTTTTTAGCAATAGATATTCTGAAATTCTGCATACAAACTTCTGTTGCTGAATTTAATCAAGCTTCATTACTAGCAAATCTAACTCAAGCCATTGCAGCAGTGAAAGCTCACTCATCTGAATAAGCAGGAGAAGGACTTGAAGTATCTTCTACCATTGCTTTACCTTGGAATTCACAAGAGAATTTTACATAATCTCAAACTTCACAAGATAATTCAAATGAATTTACCATACAGAAAGGTGCATATGAAGCTGCTACATCATCAACATCTCTCAAAGTAAATGAAGGGTGAGCATTACTATTTAATCTTGAAAAGTAATGAGCTACTGCACCACTTACTTCTGTAAGAGTTAATGTCCAAGTTCCATTAGTAAGAGTAGATAAACCAGTACCATTAATAACATAATAAGTAGTAGTTCCAATAGTTAAGATTTTTCTAATCTTATTTGTTGAACTTCCCTCTCATCTTTTAGGAGTTCCTCAACTTGCTGTTCCAGTATAGAGATAACAAGTTTCATAATCTCATAAAGCACCTAATAATAGGAAACCTAAGAAATCATCTCTTGCTATTCCCTCTAATGTAATAGAAGAACTTGCCTTAGTTGTAAATGTATCATAAACCTCATCAATTACTCAATAACCACTATCATCAGTAGCTACTTCAATATTAGGGTTTAATAAACCACTTGTTTTAGGAATTCGGACTTCTGGAGCAACTGCTGTTCATCTAACAGTTTCTTTTCCAAGTCCAATAGCTGATAGTCTTCAAATGTATGCCATTTTATTGTTTAGTAGAATTTAAAATATTAAGAGCTTCTTTATATGAGTTAGCATAAATCGTTACTCACTCATTAGGAAAGAAATAACCTTTTTTTCAATCTTCTTTTACTTCTTCCACTTCTTGTGTTTCTATAATTTCCTCATTTTGATTTGGACAATCTTTACACTTTCTTGCCATTGGTATGTAAATAAAGGAATAAAACTTATCAATTATTTTCATTTTCATTATTATTATCAGGTGCAGGTGTAGTAGGAGCAACATAAATTCCTAACCCTTGAACTGCAGTAAATCTAATATCAACTTCAAATAATCTTATAGGTTCGGTACTTTCTAAATATCATCGGTTATATGAATATTCTGCCTTTACTGTATAACCATTTCAGAAACTCCAACCTATTCAAGTATCAATCTCTTTAAGACAGTTGAGAATAATATCAGCAATTTCTCTCATATTTTGCTCTACTGCATTATATTCGTTATATATTTGTTCTGCAAGTCTAACTGTTATTACCATATAATCTTTCCAACTACAACTATCTAATATCTCACAGTTTCACCAATTAGGAGTTATAATAATAGAGGGAAATGAATAATCGCTTGGTAGTTTAATATCAGAATTATATACTTTTGCTACTCTTTTTCACTCTAAGTATTTTAATTTATCATATATTCTATCACAAACTGCTTTAAAGCTATATGTAGTTGTAGTCATTATTTTTTAGTTCAGTTAAAGAATACTCATCAACTTGATTGTGATACCAACATTTTACCATTAATATATCTTTTTAAGATATTCATATATTCTGCTCAATGGTCGTTTAATGCCTTAGACATATATCAAGATTTTCTTCAATACCTTTCTTGATATTCTGCATAATCAACATATTTTTTAATTGGTCTTCTTGATACCGGGTGTATTCACTCTCATCTTTGTCATCAAGCTACTATATTCCAATACTTAGTTCAAGGAGTTATACTTGACGCTACTCATTGCTCAATTATTCTAATAGTGCTTTTTAGGTTTCAAGTATATACTGGTGCCTCTTGTTCAGCATAGGTTTTAATTCTATGTGCTATTTCATTTCAAGCTTTATTTAATGCCTCAACACTAATTTTACCGAGTTTATTAAAATCAATAACTCTCTTTCTTGTGATATTGAAACTTAAAGCACTATGTCCTCTACCAAATGCCATTATGTTCACTCTCACTTTATAAAATAACCTTTTGCGAATGTTCTAAAAGTTCATTTATAAACATTCATAGAATTACAAATATAATCAACTCAATCAATAACTATCTTATCTCATATTTCTACTTCAAGATAATCACTGAAAAATCTATAAGCACGATAAACTCTATTAAGTTCTCTACCTCGCCTTTCTCATTGGTCATCTCAATAAAGACATTGTAAAGCACATTTTATAGTAGCTTTTTCTTTCCATCAAGAAATCATTGTTGTTTCATCTCTTGTAGGAGTATATATTGTTGCTGTTCTATTATAAAATAGTCCATACATTATATTTCTAATATGCTATATAAATTTTTCTATATTTTTTTAGAGTTTCTGTTACGAAAGGACTATCATATATAAACCTTTGCTTTCATATAGATAAACTTTCATCTCATAATCTATAATTGGTCATACCAGTAAAGTTCCTTGTAAGCCAAATAGTAGCACATAAGAATAAACATACTTGCTTTATATCGTCTGGTATTCATAACCAAGATTGAGTTGTTTCATCTCGTTCTCAATATCAAGCAGTATATTTAACTCTTAACCAATTCCGTTTATCAATAGGGTTTTCATCATTATGTAAAACATCTAAGTTTTTAATAATAATTTGTCTTCCTCTTTGAATTAAGAAAGGGTTAGTATTATAATCAATAGCTGTATTCATATCGTTGATATAAATATCTTGTGTTTTATCAATAGGTCAATGCTTTAAATATATATTATATCAATCAGCATTTACTATTACACTTCTTAAATCTATATCTTCAATATATTCTGTCTTTAATATTCAGTTAGGTCAATCTGCACCAATATAAGAATTAACAGCACTTTCTACTCCACTAATTAAAGTATTAGGTGTTGTATCTCACTCCTCAAATTGAATTCAGAGGTATGCCTCAAATTCTTCCTTAGTAATATACATTATTCCTTTCTAAATATTAAAATAAGAGTTATTAAATTTTATTTCTTTACAATTTTATTCCATTGCTTTTTATTCGCTTTCTTTTCATTTTCCTTAACGGTATCACCTTTATTCTCAACCTCTTCAAACATTCATTTGTAATTTCTCATTAATCATTGTCATATTGTATCGGGAGTTTCAAAAACCTCTCACTGTTTAACTTCCTTTTTTCAATCAATAGTTCTAACAAACTCCATTCCTTTATTCAAATATTTCAAGAACATCTTATTTGTATAACTAAATAAAATTTAAGGGTAGTATGGACTTAGCACACTACCCCTAAAAATATATATACTAAGATACAGTTACATTTACTCAAAGTCCAACTGTTTTACCTACATTAGCATAACTATCATTATTAACGATAGTGAAACCAAATTCAGCAGTAGCAGTTAAGATATAACCTCTTCAAGCAACCTTAGTAATTTCAATTTCCATAGGTTGTCCATAACCATATTGTACAGCAGGCTTCCAAATTACTGCGAAACTTCCTTTTGTATTATCAGTAGAAGTTCCAGAAACTTTACCGTTAGTATCTGTAAGAGCAGGGAAGTCAGGCATAGTCATAAAGTCTACTCACCAAATCTTAGCAAGAACACCAGTTCTAATAGTAGCGTCTGGTCCGAATTTATCAATAGTGATTAATTCAGAAAGAGGTAATGTCTTATAATAAACATTAGAAGGAGCTAAGATAAGAAGATTATCTAAGTCAGTAGAATAACCAGGGTCAAGAACTTGGAATACTGATAAGAAATCTCCACTATCAAGAGTTCCAACAGAAACAGCACCATTAGCAATACCTACCTTTCTGATACCATCATCTTGTTGAGCAAAGTAAGGAGCACCAGAATAAGTACCGTTAATATTTCCACTTCCACTTGCAGTATCATCAGCATTAAGAATTAATGCATCAATAGTTTCAGCAAATGATTGAGCAATTCTATTTCTCAAAATGTTTTCAAGATTTACAAATTCATAATTTGCTTCTCTCTTTGAAACTGGAATTTCAAGAATAAATTGTCCTTGTGTAATAGTTACTTCACTTGTTCCAGGTTTAGTAGCACTAGCAGTAAAGTAAGAATTTCCAGAAGTCCATTCTGAATTTCATTGGAATTTATCTGCTTTTCCAATCATAGGTAATTTTTCAGTCATTGCCATATTTGTTCCGTGATTTCCAGGAAGTAATGGTAATAGTTTTGAAAAACTAGGTAAAAGGTCAAGAAGTGTGTGAGATTGTTCTGTTAATCTTACAATTTCTTTACCGTGGTTAGTTTCAGCTGTGTTGATTACACCAGCTTTTTCTTGTTCAACTAACTCTTCTCTTGAAGCTAAATCTCCTATAGATTTAACAACATCAGCAATTTTTTTAAGTTCGTCCATTTTTTAATAAATGTTAAATAAAAGATTTTACCAACTCTTTATGAGTTTAACGGCTTTTTCAATCTCATCATTAGCCTCATCTTTAACGATAGGTCAGCTAAATTGATAAGAATTTTGAACTACAGTTTTTTCTACTGTATTGTGCATACTTTTAACAGCATTTACAACACTTGATAGAACCTTAACTGTTTCTGATAATTTTCACTCTAAGTCATCTACTCTCTTAGCATAAGCTTTAAGTTCAATGCTTTTTTGTTCCAATTCATCAGAGAATTCTTTTCTCATAACTTCAAATGATTTCTCTTCTGGAAGATTTGTTTCACTCTCCTCTGTGGTAGGCTTTTCATCTACCTTTTCAGCTTCTTCATTTTCGTTAGGAGTTATTTCAGTTTCTTCAACTGCTTTTTCTTCGATAGTATCGTCCTCAGAATTTATTTCTTCTTCGTTCTCAACTACTTCTTCTTTTCCCTCCTCAACTACTTCTTCTGTTTCTTCAACAGGAGTTTCAATTTTTTCTTCTTCTTGCATTTCTACAGATTTAGAACTAAAACAATCGTTTATACTCTTTCTTAGAGCATAAGGGTTAGCCGGTATAGATACAAGTGAAATTTCCAATAACTCTAACTCTTTAATGTAGTTAGTTCTATCTATAATATTTCACTCGTCATCTTCTTTGTATTCAATTTCGTAATCAAGTATTCTAAATCAAATACTAAATCACTTTAATATTCAATTTTTTATTTTACTCATTACTCAATCTGTATCTTCTGATACTATTGCTCTAATATATAAACCATTTCAATCTATTGTGAAAGCATCAACTTTTCCAATAGGTTTATCAGCGTCGTGTTGTAATAATAGTATAGGGTTTAAAGCATAGATATTCATAGCTTTTTCAAAAGCACTAGGCTCTACTATATCTCAATATCTATCTTTGTCCTTTGTTGAGGCATATCACTCAATAACAAGTCCTTTTCAAGTTTCAGTATCTACTTCCTTAACAGATTTAGATAACATTTGAAAGTGATTTTCTTTTTTAATAAGTTCCATTATATTTCTTTGTAAAGTAAATTACATCTACAATTATATCATCAAGGAGGCATTCTAACTCATACACTATTATATATATGTTCAATATCTACTCGCCCTTCTTTTTGAGCTTGCATATGAGTTTCCCTTACCCTATCATCATTACAAGTTAGCCAATATTTTTGTATTAGTCTTCACTCATCTATTAAATCTTGAATTGCTATTCTTTTTCAATTTTCAAAGGCATTATGTATTTCTGTAATAGAAACAGCAGTAGCCATTGTTTTACCAAATAGAGTATTAGATAACTTCTCTATCTGTATTGATAATTTTCATATTGTCCAACTTTCATCTATTGCTTGTTTCATTAAGTCTATTATTCTCCTTTTTGTTTCATAGAGAACACTTCCCCTAAATAATCAGTATTGTTCCTCTAACCATTGTTCAAGATATTTATCTGTCGCTTTGGTAGGGTGTGTTTTTCATTTGAATAACTTGTTTATTAATTTTATTCAAATCTTAACTGCTTTTTCTGTTTCATAAGCAACACTATCTATAATACTTTCTAGTGATAGTCTACTCCGTAAGTCTGTGAAATGCAAGTCCTTTTTAAAAGCATCAGTTATCTTTGGTCTTGCTCTATGTAAACTTTCATATTCTTGATTAACTCGCATAGGGTTATTAAATACTCGTTCTATTGTTTTTTCATCATTAAGCTTCTTCTTTATCTCCTCATACCTTTTCATCAGTTTCTTTATTGTTCTGTTTTCATTCCTCGTTAGGTCAATCATCATTTGTATCTCCAGCTTGTCCATTAGTAGGCATTACAGAATTAAAAACAATATCTTCTAATAATCATAAATCATTTCTTATTAATAATTTATCAGCGTTTTCATCTTGTGATTTTTGGTATCATCTTTCAACTCTAACTTCGTTGATAGTTCTTATTCCGTGTCTGATATCTTCTACTTGTGTTTGTTTTTCCTCTTGAGTTTGTTCAAATTGGTCTCAATCAGCTTTAACCCAATAACTCTTTGCTATATCAGGTCTAAACATTTGAAGACATTTATTTAACATAAATTCAAAATCTTTTTCATAAGGTCTAATAGTTCCCTCTATAAATTCTTTTCTTAGAGTTTGTCCATTAGAGTAATTTACATTATTTGTATATCACAAAATAGTTTTAGGAACTCCAAACACAGCACTAACCTTTTCAGTTGTAAGATTTCTTTGGTTGATAAATTCCATATCTCTTGGTGTCATTGATAGAGTTTTAATATCTTTAACTCATCAAGCTATCATTGTTTTATGATTATTTTTACTTCCTTTAAATTGTGCATCAAATTGGTCTTTTACTATCTGCATTTCATCTTCTGATAAACTTTCATCTAATAGTAATAAAGCACTTGGTATTGCACTATTCTGATAAAAGAAGTAATTATTTTTCATAGCCTCTAAATCAGAAAGTCAATCATAAACAATTCAAGTAAGTAATCACATACCATTAAATTGGTTATAAATATCGTCCTCTAATTTAAAGAAAGCTATTTCGTTAGCTTTTAATTTAATATGTTGATTTCCTCATAAATATAAATCAAATCATTCAATTATATTTTTTTCGGTGTTTATATCTTTTACCACCATACGACTATCAATTACTCTAAATCAAGCAACTCTTCATCATATATTTTTTACTGGCATAATATAAACTTCTCAACTTACCAAATAATTTCTAAATACGTCTATCTTAAATTTACTAAATGTAGGAGAAGAAAATAACATTTGAATATCATCTGTATATTTATTATCATCTATGATATTCCATTGATTATCAGTTAAATATAATCAATTTCTCGCTACATTTTCAGCAATCTTTTTTACTGCTTGTCTTATATCTCCATTTTTTTGATATAAAACATAAAACGTATTATTATCTAACACAACATCGTGGTCAAATAATGTTTTTAAAGAAATAGAAGAATTGTTTGTATACCAACTCTTCTTTTCAGTTTTAGGTTGCTTATTTATTTCATATCAAAAAATTCTCATTTATTTAATGATATATAAAACTTTATATTAAGATAATCATTGATTACTCATTTCACAATTCAATCTTAGGTAGGTTTTCTGCTTTTGCCTCAATTATATCAAAACAATCTGGTACATTAACCTTTTTGAATTTAGGAAACTTTAATCAAGTTTCATCAATAGCTTCGTTCATAATATCACACCATTCATCATACCAAGCGGCTAACTTAACAAATTTGTCTTGAATTTGATTAGCATTCTGAATAGCTTTTCTCATTTCATTTAGAGCATTAGCCATTTGTTGCCTTTGTTCATTAAAATTGATGTCGCTTTCTAAGTGTCTGTTTTCTTCAATCTTGAAAGTCATCTCATCAATTTTTGTAAAATACCTTTTTCCAATTTCTTGATTTTTTGCCATCTTTATAATAATTTATAAATTAAAAACATTTTTTATACATTTTAACCTACCTTAACCATAGGTATAACCGTTCCATTTTTTAACATATAATAGGTTAATATGTTTTAGTTATAATTTTATAGGTGCTTATATTTTTACCTCTTTTATTTTCATACTCATACCCATTACACCTCAGATGTGTAATATTTTACATAGCTGATATGTACTATAGTACATAGCTCCCTTTTTAGTAATATAAGGTATTACCTAAGGAAAGTAGCTGTTTTTTAGCCCCTATAATATAATATATATATATAAATATATATACCCTATTCTCTTTTTTTGTATTTTATTTCATTATCTACTCGTTCTTTATCTGTTTCTATTTTCTCCTCAAAAAATTGACCTCTTTTGCGAAGATTTTCTTTTTTCTCCTCTAAATAATTCCAAAACTCTTGAACAGTTCTCTCGGTTGCTGGAACTATTTCATCATACATTTCTTTTTTGAAATGTAAGAACTCTAAGATTAAAGTCTGACACGTGAGTGTTTCTCTTGCGTCGTGTCTGTCTTGACTTCGTTCTTTGCTTCAAGCTTTTGGTTTTTTCATTATCATATAGTAGAAATAAAAAACTTTTTTCATTTATCTGTTAATGCCATTAACATACTATCAACTCTATCGTCGTGTTCCACATTAGGAAAGCTTAACAATTCTTCTACCAATAAATCACATCAAGGGTTTTGTGCAAAATATACTTTTAAATTTTCAAATAAGAATTGTTTCTCCATTAATCTTGTAGTCTTATCTTTATGAGTTTTTACCTCTTTTGTAGCCATTCACATATTCATAAAGATAGTTTTTAATACTTGTTGAAATGCCACTGTTTCAACTACTACTCTATTTGCTTTCCATTTTATATAAAGTTGTTTAACTATTTGACACGCATTTTTAATATTCTTATCTCTACCTTGTAAAGCTATACATTCCAATGTATATCTATTTTCTCATTTAAATCAAACAACAGTAATAGCGAAGTAGTCTGTCCCTTGTTTCTCTGAAACAGCAGGGTCAACTCATATTTGAATAGTATCAAATTTCATATCTTCACTCCACCTAAACCTTTGTATCATATCTCTTGTAATGATATGCATACCTTGAACAAATGGTTTAAGTAAATAGTTTTGTTCAAATGATATACTTCATAATCTTCTCCTTTCACTTTGTAGAGAGGTATATTTCTTATTTCACTCTGTAATAAATTTATTTTTCTCCATTGCCTCTTCATCGGTTTCTACAAATCTGTCCCGTATTATTTTACCATAATCATCATATATAGGTAGAAAAATAACTTCTCGTGATTTATCTCATTTAATATGCTCCCTAAATCTTGGTACTAATCAATCTTCATATATGGTATTTCATAAGAATATTATTTGAGTATTAGAGGTAGTTCCTCATAAAACTTCATTTAACATAAATTCAAAGTTTTTATCAATCTTCTTTTGACTTTGTGTTGAGGCGATAGTATCAACATCATCAAAGATTAATAAGTCTGGTCTAAACTTCCCGTCTGGTGCTGTATAGTTTTTACCACGAGGAGAAGTTCCTAATGACATAGCTCTAACATAACAATCATTTTCCGTTACAAATTTATCAAGTCTTTTAATCTTTTTTTGTCCCTTACGATTTATTGTTTCCGGGTAGTATAAATTACCAAAATCATTTACAAATCTTTTACCTCAATCAGTATCTCATATAAAGGAGTTTGCCACATAAGTTAAGTTCTCCTCTGCATTATCTATTGTTTGAGAATACCACATTATATTTCTTCTCAATTTATATGCTATCACATAATTAAGAAACATTTGTGCTATTGTTGTTTTAGCACATCAACGAAATCACTCAAAGTAAACATTTCTTCACTCCTCTAATGCCTTATAATATTTTAACAATGCTGGAGGAGTTCAAAAACTAAAGTATTCCCTAAAATAATACTGACAATATCTAAAAAAGAAGTGTTTTAAATATTCCTTTCTAAAATACTTATCTTCTTTTATTTTTTTATATATTAAAGTCTGTTTCTCAGGCGAAAGCATCTGGTTGCTCTGTATCTGCTAAAAACTCATTAATTTGTTTATTAAATTCATTTTCTTGTTCTTCTTCCTCTTGTTTTTTAATCTCTGCTAAAGTTCTCTCATCTCATTTATCAACAAGAATTTCTTTAAGTAGTTCGTCATCTTCTTGTGTAAGTGCCTCATTATGTTCTTGAAATACTTGTTGCTCTCCATACCAAGAGGGTTGTCTTGATTTAATTCGTTTTAGAATAAACTCATAATCATTAAAATCTTTACTACTAATTGCCTGCATTATCTTTTTCTTTCACATACGAAAAGGAAAATCTCTTGCAGCATTCATTCTATTTTTAAAATCAATATTATTATTGTAAGAATTCATAAAAGTAGAGATTGAAATACCAGCTTGATGACAAGCTTCTTCAACACTAAAATCATTCATAAAAGATTGTTCCAATATTCTTACCTTATCGTTTGTAAGTCCTCTTCACTCCATTGAAATAGACTGTGTTCAATAAGTATTATTTTCTTTCCAACCATCTTCTTCTATGAGTTTCTGTGTTTCTTTTCTATCATATGTTGATAAGTCCTCATCAACATAATTTTCAATTGCCTCATCAGTTATCTCCATTTTAGAATTTGTTTAGATAAAATTTTTCAAGGACACACTCTAAATAATATGCTAATATTATGTCAATTAAATTGCATTCAGATTATTAAGTTTTTTTTATCTTCTATATGAAAGGTATATTCCATATCACTTCACTTCATCATTAACCTAACCTTATTAAGATTTTTCATTAATGCTCTGAATTGAATACTATTTAGAGTAATATCATTAGTTTCTAAGGTTGTTTTTACCTCTCATTCCGATACTCACCTCATTTTATTTTCCAATAACTATCTAAATATTTTTGATATTGAGTTCGTGCAACATAACCTAACCATAACCTTTTAGGTGCTTGTCCAGCTTCTCACGGCGATAATCAATTCTTTTTATAATGGCTTGCCTCTATTGTGAGTATTTTACCATTTTGATATTTAAGTATTTTATTAAATTTACCTCACATAAGCCAACTTGTGCTATCTACCGAATAAAAAGGGTATGTTTTTAAGTATTGATTTATAGTTACTCCAAATCAATGAAACTTTGTTTTATATTTCATACCTATTTTAAAGCAAAAGTTATAATATTTCTCTATTATATTTTTCTTAAAACTTCATCAAGCAATACCTCATAAAGCTATATAAGGGTATTTTTCACAATAATACTCTAATAATTTATAGTCCTTATTTAGGAATTCGTTTGCGTGATAAACTGGTAAAATATATTTTCAAGTTTCTTTCTCCAAATATTCTTGGTGTGCCAATGTTTCTTTAGTATCTAATGTATCTTGATTAGCCAAAACAGTAAAGTATTTATGATAAGTATTTATAAACTTAGCATAATTCTCTAAACTTAACTTTAAACCTCTTGTTCTTATAGCAAAACCTCAACTATCTAAGAATAAGTCTTTAAAGTTCCAACCTTGATTTACAAATTTTCAATTCCATATATCTGCATAAGATACAAGTCAATATTCAATCTCTAATCAAGGGTTTTTGTTAAATAATATTTGTGTTCAAGATAAATATACTTTCATTAGACTTCTATTCAAACATTATGTAAAGCTTGTTTAATTTCCTCAACTCTTTCTGGTATTAATCTACCATTTTTATTTCCACTTCTTATTTCCTCTATCATTTCCTTACAGTAATCACTTTCCCGAGGGTTAGTTTTAAACTCCTCATTAATACCATTAAGACTTAAAGCCATTCGCCTTTTAAAACAAGTTGAACAATTACCACAATTATGGTCGTGTTCATCATAACAAGTTGTTGTTTTAGCAAGCTGTTCAGCAGTAATACCATTATCTAATGCTCGTTTAACTACTCAAGTTTTAGTTAAGTGTGAGAAAGGTGTCTTCATTTCTGTATATGGTCTTACTATATTGAATATATAAGTAAGTAATTCAGTAGTCATTTTAAAGAAAGGTTTAGATTTATCTCTTTCTTTTCAGTGTTCTTCTCAATATAAAGCACCAATTCGCACTTCTTCTCACCAGTTAGCTCATAAAACTCATAATAAAAGATTTCTTCAAGGAATAATCTGATTTTTCTTATCTACATTAGCAGGTATTTTACTAACAAAATCTTTAATAGATAATTTTATAATCTCATCAGCAAACTCAAAAGAATTAATAGCTTCAAGTTCTTTTTCTGCATAAGGTTGTCCTAAATCAACCCAAATAGGAATAGGCTTATAACCTTGCTTTTTAGCATAATAGTACATTATATAACTATCAAGCCCTCAACTAATCATAATTGCTACTGTTTTCATTATTATTGTTTTATTCAAATAAATCGTAGTTCTGGTTTTCACTCTCTTAACTCCTTTCTACAAGGTATAACATTATAACCAAACCTCTGCATAGTAGTTAATAAGAAACCATAAGTTAATATAGAATAGTGTGTTGTAGATTGATAAAGAGAATATGCTCGTTCACTTTCTCCGTCTGGAACTGCAATAAATAAGATACCTCATTTCTTTTGTAATTTACTCATATTATACATAAGGTTATATACACTATCAGCGTGTTCAAGAGTATGATTACAAAAGATTATATCTTGATAATTAAATTTATCTCACATTTTATAAAAATCTCCTTTTATAATCTTATCACTCTCAACAGCAGGGTATAAATCAATTCCCTTAGCATTAAATCACCACCTTTCAGCCAATTCAATATTATAAGTATCTCAACAACCTACGTCTAAAAAGGTAGTTAAATCTTCCGGGTAATTTTCCAAATACTTAATTAAGTATTCAAAAGAGGCTTTACGATAAGAATTAATTTTCTCTAATTGTTTTCAATCATAATCGTGTCTAACGATAGATTTAAATCAAAATTTATCAACTCTGTGTGCTAAACTCATTTTTTATTTCAAAAAAGTAAAATATGTTGTCTAAGACAATACCTATATCAGTAATTTATACAAAATTGAAGAACATCTCCATTGTTTTGACTATCTGCATCAACTCCCTCTGGCATAATGTAGATATTATTTCATAATTGTAAATGATTTTTCTCTATATATTCTTGTATTTCATAACAATCTTCTCGTGTTTTTGCGACAAATTTATAAATAACACCTAAATGAGGCATAACTCTTAACTCATAAGGTTTATTTCAACTACTTTTTAATTTAGGAGAACAATTTATTCTATCTATATATAAAGGAATATCATTACTTCCATTAGTTTCTATCTCAAAAGTAAATGAATTATTTAAACCATTTACTATTTCCTCAATAGCAGATAAAAATAAAGTAGGTTCTCAACCAGTAAAAACAATATTCTTACAATTAAATGTTAAGATTTTGTTAATTAATTGCTTAGGCGTATATTGACAAATACTTTCTGCATTATTTACAGCATATTTACTATCACACCATTTACAATTAAGATTACAACCAAAAAACCTTATAAATATAGAAGGAGTTCATACACTTGGTCCTTCTCATTGTATAGATAAGAAAGGTTCTTCAGCCAATATAATTTTCATAGGTTATACCATAAACAAAATAAAAATAAAGGAAGTTCGCATACTCCCCCTATTATTTTATTAAATTAAAGAATTCAGCTCTTGTTTTTTCGTTCTCCATAAATGCTCACCTTAAATCAGATGTTTTCATTACAGAGTTTTGTTTTTCTACTCCTCTTGCAAGCATACAAAAGTGTTTTCACTCCATTACAACAGCAACTCATTTAGGTTGAAGCAATTCTTCTATACAATCAGCAATTTGTTTAGTTAATCTTTCTTGATTTTGTAATCTTCTCGCATAAATATTTACTATTCTTGCTAATTTAGAGATACCACAGATTTTCTTTCAAGGAATATAATATACAGAACATTTACCAAAGAAAGGCAACATATGATGTTCACAGAAAGAATAGAACTCAATATCACTTAAACCAACAATTTGGTCTACTTTACTTTCATTTTCAAACACAGTCATAATGTCCTTAGGGTCTTGTGAATATCACTCAAAAACTTTTTCCATAGCCTTAGCAACTCTTTTAGGAGTTTCTTTAAGTCATTCCCTATTGATATCTCACTCTATTTGAGATAAAACCATTCTTGTAGCTTCTTCTAACATATTTTTATTCATTTGTTCAGTCATAAGTGCTAAAACTTGTAGGAGTTTCATATATAGTGATCTCCTTTATAGGAAATTCTTTTCTAAACTTATCATAGATAAATTTTGCCATATTTTCAGCAGTAGGGTCTTCGTCCATTTGATAAGTCTTATAACCTTTTTCTTCAAGATATTGTAATACCTCATCTTCAATACAACCTACATATGCGTGGTCCCAATTCTCATCTAACCATTCCTTAATAGGTTTAAGTAGTGAGAAATCTCGCAACATTCCTCTTTGTCCTCACTCTTTTTGTAAATCTTTACCCTCTAAAGTAATAAGACATCTATAAGTGTGTCAATGAACATTATAGCACTTCCCTTGATAATTAGGTAGTCTGTGTGCCATATCTCGTTTAAATTCTTTCGTGATGGTCCACATTAGTTGTTAATAATATATAAAACAAATTTTGTGATTAAATAAACAATTCCAAATATTACTCATATTCTTATAGCAAGAACCAATAATATAAGCAATGTTCAAATAATTTTGTCTTTTAAGTTCATAGTTGCTTGTTTTATAAGATATAAACTTGCGAGGGTGAGAGTTGAACTCACTATAACTACCTTATGAGAGTAGCATCTATACCGTTAGATTTCCTCGCATTCCCCCTCTCCTTTTACAGAGAGGGTAGCAAATTCCGACATTCGCCGATAAGCAGTTTAAAGTAAATTGACTTACTCAGGTCAATTATTTATATTCATAACCTAATCAAGCTAAATCTTTTCTAATGAGTTCAGCTTCTGCCTCGTCCTTAGCAAAAACAGTTATCTTAATTTGTCCAATAGAACCCTCTAAGTCTTCAAAATCGTCAGGGTTGAAATCTGGAAAGTCAAGTTCTGGAAAGACTTCTTCCTTAGTGAATTTTAAATCTCATAAGTTTAAATCTCAAAGCTCTGACATTTCATAGTTAAGATTAACTATGTCCCACTCACTCTCATTTAATTTATTGTCCCATATACGATATTTTCTTACTTGTTCCTCGGTAAGATTTTCTACTCTAATACAAGGTGCAGTTTTTAAACCTAACTTTTCAGCTCATAATACTCTACCGTGTCAAGCAACTAATACATTATTTTTATCTATGACAACTGGTTGTAGCCATCAAAATTCTTTTAAAGAGTTAGCAATTCTTTCAATTTGCTCTTCCGTATGAATTTTATTGTTATGTTCGTACGGTATTAAGTCTTTTAAAGCAATTTCTTCAATTTTCATATTATTTCTTATCATATAAAACATCATTAAAAGCTCGTTTAAGCCTATCATAATCTGTTTTGAGTTCTTTCATATCAGCTCTCATTTCGTCAAAATCTTTAAGTAAACTAACATATGCTTTATCTTTCGCCTCTATATGTAGTTTTAATTTTCTATTTTCTTCTTCTAAGTCCTCTATTCTTTCCATAGCAAACTTATATGCTGTTCTTAGGTAGTCAAGTTCTGTAATCATTTTTTTCATAATATCTTAGTTAAATCTATCTTTATTTTTTTACTCTTAGCTATTTCCTCACACTTAATAACATATTCCTTTAACATTTCTTCTAATTGCCACTCCTTTATTTTATATATTTCTTTATCATTTATCATTTCCTGCACCTTATCTATTCCAAACTTCTTTATCATTCGCATTGTATAGACTTGATAATTTCCATTGAGATATACATTACAACCTACACAACCAGCATAACAATTCTCCTCATTAAAACGATACTTCATATTACTCCTTTTTATAAAGTGCATATTCTGTGATACTTGCCAATCTATTATTTTACCACACAATGGACACCTTACTTTACCTTTATGACTATCTCTTAAACGAATATAAAGCGAAAATACCCTATCAAGTTTCCCCTTTATTTCCTTTTTTGAGTTTTTCATTTTCTATATCACTATATAAAATATATCTTATCATATAGCCACTTTTATTCCTTACATTTTTTATCTTTATCTTTATTACTTTCTTTGAATTAACTACTCGTTGTTCGCTTACTCATAATATCTTAGCCATTTCTTTCCTCGTATATCACTCAATCATTTCAACCTATATGAAAGTAAACCCTTTCTAATCTCTTTTTTGTTATATTATGTATTCTATTGTTTAATATCGTTCTTAATAAACTAATGTTGTTCCACATTATTACCTCTATTCTTTTCTCTACACTCGGTCTATATGGTGTCCTATTTACTTTCATTATATTATATACTTTATCTCATTTATGTAATTCTCTATGACACTCTGGACATACTAACATTAAATTCTCTATTCTATTGTCTGTGTGATGTTTATTTTTGTGATGAACTTGTAAGTCTTTATCTTCTCAACACTTCTCACAAACTCTATTCTTGTTCAAGGCATAATATTTTATTCTATAATCATTAAACCTTATCATTTTGTTTCATTTCTGCAACAATAATTAAATACTTTACCTACCTTATACTTAAGTCTATATAAATTACAAGACCTTTTTATCTTTTTTTTTATACACACACCAATTTCGTTAGAAATTGCGTATCTATTTGAAATATCAAATTCAAAAAAAGTTGCTTATATATTTTGGAGCTTAAAGCAACTCTCACAAGCCAAAAAGTTTAATTGCCATTTTTTTAACGACTAAATTTTTTGACTTGCTTTTTTAAATTTCTAAATGTATGACTTTACAATTTTTTCAAGTTCAACATATTTATTTTTCAATTCGTTGTCCTCTATGTCTTCGTTGTAAAAATCTTGTTTTAAATTCAATAACTTTTCTTTTAATAGTAGTAGGTCTGGTATGTCTTGAAAATGTCCTTGCTGTTCTAAGTTGTCAATTAGTTTTTGTATGTTTGTTATAAATGATTTTATATTGGTGTAATATCTATACATAGTATTCAATAGTGATATAAAAAGAAAACACGGCTATAAATACCCTTGCTATACTTATAGCCGTTTGATACATTAAGCACTCATTAATTCTTTAAATTCTTTTAGTAATTCAACTCTTTCTAAATGTAATGCCTTTCTTTTTTCACTATTAATTCTTAATTTCTCATTAATTGCCTTTCTTTGTTCTTTTGTCGCCTTGTTTTTTGCTTTTTGTTGTTCTTGTTGTTCTCTTAAAATAGCTTTTGCTACTTCAAGTTGTTCTTTTGTTAATTCAACATTTTTTCAAGTTGTTGTTCTTGTTGTTCTTGTGTTTGCCATTTTTTCAATACCTTTATAAAATAAAATAGGTTTTAAATGGTTGTAATTAATAAGGTTGTTTTCTTATTTAATTACGACATTAATATAATGATTTTTATATAAAAAACAAGAGGTAAAACTCATTATTTTTTTTATTTTTTTATTAGGTTGTAATTAGGTTTTCTAAAATGTATTAATATTTTTTATATAAAATTAAAGGTATTACCTATATAGTAGTTTTAAATATTAATAAATACCTATCAGTACTCGTAGTTATGAATTAATTAATATTTTTTGGTATTGAGTTTGTATAGGTCCGATATGAGATTATAAGGTTTTGATAATTATATAAAACTAATGTTGATAGGTCGTAATATATTGGACTTGTAGTAAAATATTTATGTCTTTTTTTAACTAAAGGTTTTACCAGTCAGTTCTCGATTATGGAAATTGAGTTTTTATTTTTTTATTTTTTTCTTGTCTTGGACTACCCGTCGGACTATGAGTATCTTGTATCTGTTTCTATTTTGAATTATTCAGACCTTTACTTTTTAGTTTTGTTTTTCTGATTTTTTTCTAGTCAGAACTTTCCGATTTTTCTTCAGTCTGTTCTGACCTTTCAGACTTCCCGTTTCTCGTGACTGTTTTGTTTCTGTCCTCGTCTGACCTTTGTTTTTTTCAGACTGTCTTGACTTGTTCTTGACTGACAGATTTTTCTGAACTTCTGTCTGAAGAAACCTGGTCAAAATTTGAACAGTCAGATTCGAGATTAAAGGAAGAATTCCAGGTCTGGTGGCGTGCGTGGAAGAATATCAAATTCGCAAAAAATTCCCTCGTGAAATTTCCATCGCGAACTTTCCTCAACTCACTTTACCAACTATTTTCGTTTAAATCTCATTTACAATAGACTTTTATATATAGCAAAAAGGAGTAATTTCTTACTCCTCTCTACCCCTTTTATACTATATATCATATGACAACACAACAAACAATATATAATATATACATTTATCTATTAAAATCAACTAATTTATTGATTTTCTATATTTAGTTTTCTTATAATTTTTATCACTAAACATAACCTCTAAAACCATTTCTTGAATATCATACCATTGGAGATTTAATTCATTTATCTTTTTAAGATTATTCATATAATAACCATTCGTTATAACCATAACATTATTTATTTTCTTTATATTTATACAATCTTCAACAAACTCAATTAAATCTACTTGTAATTCTAATAATTTTTTATTACCCCCTTGTGCCGTTGCCTTTGTGTTTTCCATTATGTATTTTAATATTATATAAAACTCATTTACAATAGACCCCCCTCTCATTTTCAATAGTCCCCCCTCTATACTTTGGAAACTGTATTTCAATAGACCCCCTTCCATTTTTCTATAAATCTATCTCTTTCTTCTTCCAATGCGTATATCTCATCGTATAAATCTTCATTACTTCTATCATAACTATTGATTTGTCTATTATATGCACTTAATATTATATTATATTCTTGTTCATTTGTAATAATATTTTCTGTATCTCAACTCTTATTCTTCTTTCGCATTTTCTATTGTCCCCCTATATAAAATTTATTATTTGATTATCTGTATTCTTTAAAATATAATCTTGTTTAATGAGAACTATTTTCTTATATGCTTTTTCTCTATCAGCTTCATATGTCTTTTTATAAAACCAAATATTATTCTCATACTCTTTATTATTTAATATCTTTACTACCAATGGTCTTAATTCTTTTAGCTTAAATAACCAACCTTTCTTTTCCTCATTACTTGTGATTAACCAATATTCTGCTTGTGATGTAAGGAATGCTCATTTGCTTTCTCCTGCTCAATCTTTACCTCTAACTAATTCAAATAAAAACACTCAATTAAATACTCTTGTTAATGCTTTAAGTTCTACACTACTACCATTAATAAAGAAATCTATATCTTCTGCTTGGAATTCTTTTATATCTCTTACATCTTCAAATCAATCTCAATATAGATTTTCAAAATAAGGTTTTATATATTCCATTGCTATATCTTCCACTCATTTTGAAGCTTGAAAGTCTTTATTGTTATTCATTGCTAAAACCTAAAATTAAAATACTCATCTATCTGTTCTCATCTAATACTTCATAAACAATTGGCTACATTATTAAACCAATTCTCTGGACTACTAGCATAAATTTTTCAATCTTTATTATGTTTTCTACTTAGCTGTCCTAATTGTGTATAATTTCAAAGATATTGATTATTTAAAACATTATATATTGCTTGAATAGCTTTATACTCACTATCATAAGCTATTGTATTTCCCCTATCATTATTACCTACATTACCTAAATTGTTTTGAGATTTTAAACTTCTTCATAAATTGGTATCTGCTTTTGCTATACATATTGCTAATTCCGGAAGAATTCAATTATTTTTACCTCACCAAAAGAAACTCTCATATAAATATTCTTTATCATAATCTCTTAATAATTCTCTCATACGTTCTGTCCTTTCACTCCCTTCTAAGAAAGGAATATATTGACTTTCTCCCTCTCCATTACAATACCATTTAATACCATTGACTATATCTCAATTTTTACAATGTATTACTTCACTAACTCCTGTATTTTCTAAAATTTCTAATTCTGTTTCACTTGTTTTATTTGTTATTAGATATGTGTTATAAACTAATACTGCTGAACTAAATATAATTGCGAATAGTGTTCGTTTGTTCATATGATTTTATATAATATAAAAACTCCGTCCCCCTCCACCTATAAAATAATTACTTCATATTCTGCATATAATCATCATCTAGTTTCATATAATACTTAACTAGATTTACATATTCTATTATGTTTTGAACTTTACCTTTTAATAAATCTATTGTAGCCTTTAATGTTAATTGATTTATATCATCTTGATAAAATTCATCATTGATTATTGCTTGTGCTGTTGTGTCTGTATATCTTTTTTTACCATTTTCATCTAATTCTCATTTTAAGAATATCATCTTTTCTCATTTCTTCTTGTCTAATTCCAATTTAGTTTCCATATAATAACTACTCATTTCTGTTAATTTCGTTACCATATCTTCTTTTAATTTTACCCACTCAAACAAGTCCTCTATTGTTAAATCTTGTAATCATTTTAATTTAAACTTCTCGTGAGTATCTAATAGATTTTGAATATTAAATTCTTTCTTGTCCATTATGATATATTATTATATAAAATTATTCTACTGCAGCCCAAACATCTGCTATATCTACTTTCATTTTAGCACTTACTCTATAATATTTTTGAATATCTGTAATTAGAGCATCTGAACTATCAAATTTTTGTAGATATCACTCTTTATTTTCTTTTAATCTATCTAATTCTGGTTTATTAAACCAAGGTTTTTCATCTGTATCTTGTGTATCTGATTTCTCAACCTTTTGTGATACACTCCCCTCTGGTTTCTTTACCTCTTTCTTAACTTCTCATCACTCCCCTTTATTTGTTTTATCACTATCTACTCAATCATCTATGGCGAATAATCAATTTAAAGCATACTTACGAGCATAAGAGGAACTCGCACCAGTTATTTGGCTACCGTCCATTCATTTTTTAGTTTCTTCTTCACGAGCATAACCAACACTATATGCTACCATTTTTCAATCTAAATCAAATATCTTAGCTGTTGCCTCTATATAATATCTATCTCATACTTGAACCATCATATCTGATAAATTTAATACGAGATTTTGTTCTTTTAATAAAGGTTTTACAGCCTCTACAATGTCTTCACAACTCCTATAATTATAATTACCAAAATTGTTTCTTTGGTTTTTAGGAGCTTTTAACTTCTGTTGAATTTCTAATAATCTTTTCATCTTTTAATAAATAATAAGAATAAAATTATATAAGCATATTGCTTAATCTATTGTTTGAAAGTAATATTTACCTTCCTCTGTTCCGTAATCAAATTTATTACAATTATAATCGTGCATTTTCTCCCATACTTTACCAAAATTTTCTACCGTATTATTTCACTCTTCTAATTGAGGGTAATCTCTTAATAACCAACCTTTCCAATTTATAAACATTTCTAATTCTGTAATATATTTATAAGATTTCTTAAATAATTTCTTATCTTCTTTCCATAAGTCTTTTACTCATTGAAATAATGTTTTTATATTATCTCAATTTAACTTATAAAATAAATCTTCATTATCTGGAATATAACCAGTCATCTGACACATACCATATAAATATCTTCTTTCAATTAATTGTTTTTGTAAATTATTCATTGGTGTTTTTTATAAAAAATATAAAATTATTCTATAAACACATATTTATCTGTCATATCGTTCCAACCATCTTTCTCAAAGCATTCTTCTAATGTAAGTGTTCAATAATATATAGAAATATTATTTCAAGCTCGTCTTCACATATGTCTTCAATTATGATAACTCTCTCTATAATCTCAACCAGCTTCTTCTGTTTCCATTCTACATAATATTGGTAGAGGGTGTATTTTTATATGTTCTGCCTCTTGTCTTGTCATATTAATAAACTCTTTTTTATCGAGATTTACTAAATAATAATATCACTCTTCTTTTCTTTTTAATAATTCATCTTCTGAATAATCTTCATCATAACTTTTTTTCTCAAAATCTTCACATTCTGCTTTCCATACAAATGGAGCACATTCTGCATAATCTCATACCCGCATACAATTCCAAGTGTTTCTAAACAATAATTTTTCAACTCTTCTCATTGTTTCATTTCAATAATATGCGTGCTCTAACATTTTCCAACCACTTGGCTGAATTGCTTTTAAATGTCCTTCATTATTAATCATTGCTATTCTGTAATATTGTCACATAATACTATAATAATAAAATTAAAAGAATTACAATAATACCAACTGTTCACCAATCTTTAATTAAACCTTTCATTCCATATCACATTAACTTTAAGCCTATAATTCAAATTATTAAATAGAATATAAACATTAATACTATCATTTTATTTCTGTCCATATTCAGATAAAAATCGTAATATCACTTCCTTTTTAGTGATGTTTTCTAATTCTTCATCAGCACACATTTCCTCATATTCACTAAACGACTTAAATCAAACTCTTCTTAACCATAACTTAAATTCTGCTCTACTTTCTATTTCTGCTATTTTTTCTGGTGTCATATGGCTTTCTATAATATAAAGAATAATATCTGCTAAGAATAATACTAAATCTTTACTCATTAAATAATAATGTCTTTTATAATAAATAAAGCCAAAACTTTATATAATTCATCTTTCCTATCTGTTTTAAATGTTAAGAACCTTGCTAATCTTAAAACATAATATAGTCAATCTATTTCAATTTTTTGTCCTTCATTATGGACATAATCTATTATTATCTGTTGAGCTTCTGATATACCTAAATATCATTGACAATGCAGATATAAGACACTACTAATTTTTTCTTGCATTATTAATCTAATAAGTAATTAAAAGTTTCTTCTGATTTACTTCTCCAATATCAACTTTCACCACACCACTCTTTCCAATCTCACTCTATCATTTCATCAATTTTTTTATAAGCCTCTTCTGATATATTATCAAACCTCTCATATAATTCTCAAACAATATATTCTCTAAGTCTTTTCTGATATTCTTCTTTGGAAGGGTATTTCCCTTTTAGATTTCTTGTGAAATCACTCCAATATCATTGACCTATTCTCATATTGTTTAAAAATTCTATGGCGTTCATTTTTTAATAGCATTATCAAATAAATAAATCTCAATTCTCATCTTCACTTAACTTATCTGACCTATAAATTATATCATCAACTATTTCACTCACATCACTCATTTCTCACATACCTAACTCGTGTCCTTCTATATTTTCTATAAACCAACACACTAATCTTTCTAAATCATCTCTTTCTTTAATTTCTCAACTCTCAATATTTTTCTCTACTAATTTATCTAATTCTGTTTGAGCATATTCTTCAAGCATTTTCTTCACATTTTCAATTTCCTCATTGTCTAATTCCTCAAAGAATTCTATTAAACTTCAATAATTTTCATTTACATACTCTAAAAATAATTGGTTTACTGTCTTCATTAATATCTTAATTACTAATTAAAAACTTTTTACTCGCCCTAAACCCTCTACATAAACTTTACCATTAACTTCTGTTTTTCTAATTCTTTCTAATACCTTACTCATTTTCTTCTTTAAATTCTTTTCTCTTTCTTTATCTATTTTCTTTTCCTCTTCCGTCTTAATCTCACCAATACTCAATAACCTATAATTATACTTCCTCATACCTTTTTATTATTTATTAAAACATATACATTATATATATTTTTATATAAAATTCAAGAGGAAGTTATATAGGTACTACCTTAAATCGCAGTTTTGAACTATAATGTCCCATATCTTTCCTTTAACCTCATATACTGATATTCTGTGATAAACTCCAAACAAACATCACTCGGTCAATTTCTATTTTTCCTTATTCGCATATCTAATTCTGTGCTTTCTTCATCTGGTTTATATAACATTAAAACACTATCTGCGTCTTGTTCTATACTTCACGAATCTCTTAAATCTCATAGCTGTGGAGTTTTATCTCATCTTTGTGAGCTATTTCTATTTAATTGTGATAAGACTATTAATGGAATATTACATTCTCTACTTAATTCTTTTAATCTCCTTGTCATTATTGAAATCTCTAAATATTTACTATCTGCTTTTACTCCTCACATTAACCCTAAATAATCTATAAAAGCAATATCTAACCCTTTCTTACTTAATTCTCTTATCTTACCACAAATATTATTAAAATTAAACATATTATCTACTAACTCGAACTTACTTCCCTTTAATCTTTCTAATGTTGTATTTATAGCCGAATAATTTCATTCCTCTCATATTCAACCCCTTATCTTACTAAATAATATTCAAGTCTGATTACTAAATATTCTCTGTAATAATTCCTTTCTTCACATTTCTAATGAAAAATATACTCAACTATAACCATTAGTTATCACTTGATTACAAAAGATTGATAATGCTAAAGCACTCTTTCAAGTTCAAGGTCATCAAGCTATAATGTTTAATGTTCAAGGGTAAAAACCTCAATCAAGTTTTTTATCTAATTGACTATATCAACTCGCTAATTTCTGTATTGGTTCTCACTCTCATAATATTCAAGCGACGACATCTTCAACAACTTCGTCTATTGTCTCTTGTGGTTTTTCTTCTGGAAATTCTGGTAATCTTTCTATCATCTCTTTTACTTTATTAATGTCTGGTTCTAATGATATTTTCTTTTGAAATTCTATCATTTCTAATTTTCGTTTTTCTTCTTTTATATCTTGTAATAAATCTTTTATTTCACTTTTGATAGGCAATAATGCTATTACATCTAATCAATATTCGTTAATAGGTCAATCTACTAATGCTCACATTATAAGACCTTCATCTCATTTATATTTTTGTATAAGTTTGAAATATTGTTTTCACTCTGTTGTTATAAAATCATCTTCTGTAAAATTGTCATATAATTTTTCATCTTGTATTTTTTTTAGTAATTGTTTTTCTACCTCAATATTCATTGGTGTTTTTATGAAATAAAATTAAAGTTTATATCTTCACTTGTTTATATCACTGATGAATTTATTTAACTTCTCGTCATCATCTTTTATTTCATTATAAATATATCTTGCATCTTTTGAGAATTTAGTCTTATCTTGAATAATAACTCATACATTTTCTTTTGTTATTACTAATTTAGTTTCTCCGTCTAAATATCTCTCACTATTTAACCAACCCTCTGGTCGTTTAATATATCTATCTTCTGTATTATTTTTTTGACATTGGAGTTTATATTCTTTTGCTTTTTCAATTATTAATTGTGGAGAATTTCATTTCTTTATAGCTTGTATAAATCTTTCTTTTGCTTTTGCTTTACCAACTTTCTTAGGGTAAGCTTCCCGAAATAACTCAAACTCTTCATTATATTCTTCTTTTGATATTGACTTTTTTTCTTTTACTTCTGATGTGTAATATTTTACACATCAGCTATCTTCTTTTTTTAATGAGGTAGTTAAAACTCTTCTTCTTCAATCAAAACTTATTACTTTTACATATCATAATTCTTTTAAATGTCCTAATATCTTTTGAATATAATTTCTACCACAATTCATAAACTCTGAAAAGTAATCATCTCAAGCAAAACAATGCTCATCTCAATCTAAACTATCTATTTCTGCTAAAAGAATTTTCTCATTAGCATTTAATCTTTTGTCTAAATAAACTTCTTTAGGAATTCGTATTCCTTTAAAATCTCTTTCTTCCATTTTTCACTATGCTTTAATAGATAAACTATCGTCCATTTCATATACAACATCTCTAAAATTAATATTAGCTTCTTCTTCTAATACTTCTTGGAATTCTTCGTCCATACTCATTAAATCTCTTTCTTCTAATATATCATCTTTATAATAATCAATATCACAACCATCTAACCAGTCTTCTAATCAATCATTACAATAATTATATTCACAATCATCTATTCGGTCTCTTCTTAATTTATTATCTCTATTATCTCTTGCATCTTCTTTATACTCGTCAATAATATCATCAATACTATTTTGTCTGTAAATTACTACTTCTAAATCTTCTTTATCTATTCTATAAATATTATCACTTTCATATTCATATACAAATATGAAATTTTCACTCTTGAAATAAATATTTTTTAAAGTGTTGTCTTCATTTTTCTCTACAAATACTTTCTTTTCTTCATTAAATACTCACGCTGCTATTGATAGAAAACTTTGACATTTATCTATCTTTTCTCCTTCTACTTTAATTTTGAACTCTAATTGTTCAATTTGATAATTAATTCTTTCTAACTCCCTTGTTAGACTTTCTTTTTTCTCAACTAATTCATTGAGTTTGTTTTTTAATTCATTCATTGGCGTTTTTTGAAAAATTATAAAAAGGGACAGGCACACAAGAAAAAACCTGTCCTATGTTCTTATAATATAATGTAATTTGATACTTTTCCATATCGTTTCCATTAAATATAAAAACAATATATATATAAGGAATTTAATATAAAAATCAAGAGGAAATTCAAATATAGGTATAACCTTAAGAACTCGTTGTCTATTTTGATTTTATCTCGTTATACCACTTTATCTTTATATCTTCTGGAATATATTTACCTAATTCCTTGTATGAAATATATCTTTTACCATAACCTACTTTATTTCTTTTTACAAATGCTGTTGTGAAACCAACACAAAGATAGTCATTTCTGTTTTGTGTTACTTTCCAATAATCTCACTTGTTTTCAACTAACTCTGTTGATTTCTTAATGAACGGTATCTCTTCTGTCGTTCGCTGTTTTTTCGTAAATTTCATTGTTTAATACTCATATAAATTTTTTTGACTAGTCTGTTCGAGATTAAAGGACATTTTGTAAGTTTCCTGGTCGCACCCGAACTTTTCAAACTTTCTCACAACTCACAACTTCAAGAGGCTTGCGAGGAGAAGAACACCATAAAACTTCTCCTCAAATTTTCTAACTAAATACCCAACTAATTTAATTAGACTTTATATATAGGAAGTAAACCAAGTCAAGAAACCCTCTATATATAATTACCTCTTGGCTAATTTTAGTGAATGAAAGATATAATGAAAGACATAGTGGAGTATTTAGGAATTGCACCTAATGGTTATAGTTATAACCTATAACTTTTCACTATCATACCCCTTAACATAATAGTTTTTTTACAAATTTTCTGATTTTTTGTAAAATTTTTTACTCATTTTTTTACATTAATCGGTTTTTCCGATTTTTCTACTAATTCGGTTTTTCCGAATTTCTTAATATTATATTACTTTACTCTTTTCTTTATTATTATATCTACTATATAATTATATTTATATAAATTACAAGACTTTTTCACTTTTTTTAATTAAAATTATTTACCCGTGCGGGAGACCTATTTTCAATAGACCCCCCTCTTAAATTCAATAGACCCCCCTCTTAATCTGAACAAGCATTTCAAATAAAGTATAATTCTGGTCTTATTTCTCATTTCTTTACACACTCTACTCGTTGCTTTAATGTATAAGAACAATTTAATCATAGACTTGTATCTCATCGTCTATCTACTTCCTCTATTAATTTCTTCTGTTTATTATATCTTATATTACAGAAATGAGTACTATCATAAGTTTCTCAAGCTGTGTTTTTTGTTTTAAGATAATTTCAATATTGTTGTGGTTTTAAATTTGGAGTTATTATATTTTGCCTACTTGCCTCTGTAAATTCAAAATAATTTAACTTAGTTTCTATAAGGACATAACCTCTATTAAAAAGTTTTACTACTTCTTCTGGTTGCTCTAATATATTTACGCAAAAACATTTTAGATTATCAAATCAATAAGGTTTCTCTAAATATCACTCTGAATAATACCAACAGATAAATGGAATAGCAAACGCAGGAGTTCATCATCTTTTCCAATGAATTCAAAAGTTTCTTAACTTTATCATCATCTTTTGTTTAATTAATATAGGAGGGTATTGTTCTCAAACATTAAATGCCATATTATTTAAACTACTTATTATTCGGCTATCTTCACTCCTACCAGTAAATTTAGCAACAGCATTTTCATTAAAGCTATCTTTAAATGTTAATTGTTTAATATGAGAAGTATATCTTACTATTAAATTTTTTAGAAATACTCAATATTTATGTCAGCTTTTTGTATCTATAAAGACATCATTTAATTTTGTTGCCTTATGAGTATCAGCAGTATTTTCTCATTGCCTTGCTCTAAATACTGTTTGGTGTCATTTCCAAGAATTATATTTTCTTCTACTCATCTTGTTTAATAAGAATTAAAAAATATGATTAGTACCTTCTTCAAGTCATAAGAAATATATGTTGTTTATCTTTCTCTATATTATAATGTTTTTTGTATTGCTCAAATTCTTCTTTCAGCTTTTTATTTTCTTGTTCTAATCTCAAAGCTCTTGGAACATATACATCACACATTTCTTTCAGCTTTCTGTTTTCTTCTTCTAGTTTTCATACATATTTCAATAATTCTCAACTTGTTTTAGTATTTAATGTCATCTCTAAATAATAAGAATTAAAAGTCTGATTTATTTATCTCTCTTAATTTTTTTTCTAGCTCATTTATTCTTTGTGTTCTATTTCTACTCCATTCATTTCTCTTTTTGTTAATTAGTTCTTTATTCTTTTTATAGTATCTCTTTTGACATTCTTTCTTAATCTCACGATATTTCTCTTTGTTCTTCTCTCTCCATCTCATAACGGCTTCTTTATTCTTGTATGTCATCTCATAACAAAAAACAAATAAAATCTAAACTATCAACTTGTATGTAATAAGGTCAATACTTTAATGTATGCCAATCTCTCATATCATTTATATCATCTAACATTACTTTAATATTACTAATCTAAAAACTAATCTTTATAAAAGAATAAAACTAATAATGTAAACCATGTAATAAATCATACCAATAATCGTATAGGGTTCATTACTTCAAAATACTAACTAAAAACTCAACATATTCAGCATACAACCTGCATAATTCAGAATAGTTATAACTTAAATCTGTATCTGTTCAGTATTTTTTATCTTTTTCTTCAAAATACTTTATCATATTTTTTTTATCTTCTATTTTTTTCTTTAACTCTTTTATCTTTTCTTCCATTACTTTAATATACTAACTAAAAACTCTATAGGATTATCTTGTATTGATAATAGCATAAGTAAACTTTCATATACTCAAAATAACTTAAATCAGAGTTTTCATTCTTCTTCAAAAGAATACATAGGTTTTCTTTCAGATTTATCTAATTCTTTTAAGTCTATCTTATCATTATCTACTAACCATTTGATAAACTCATACATCTTAGAAATAATCAATAAATCTGAAAATTGAACAATTCTATTCATATCATATGATGTAGTGCATATTGGTCTTCATCATATATATTGCCAATTACAATATTGATTTCAGTATTTTGCTTTTTCTTCTTCAAATTGATTAAGTAGTTCTATTAGTTTCTTCATTCTGATTTATTTATCTATTTAAAAGTCTGATTTAACAATATTTTCTTTTCCAAAATCTCTTTGCTATCTCTAATTCTTTTTTACTTAAATCAGTATCTCAACATTCGTTATGAATTACACAATATAATATTGCTACTAATTTAGTATTATCTATATCTTCATTAGCTAATACATCTCGCATAATAGAGAAAAAGCTATCTCTATGTTCAAGTGTTTCTTCTAATTTCCTATTTTCTTTTTTTAATTCATTAACTTCACTTGTATATATTTTCCATAATCAATCATATTTCTCTTTCAGTTCTTTATTTTTTAGTTGTATTTCATAACATCTTTTTTCTACTTCCTTTAAAATAATGTAGTTTATTCTATCATTTATTTCATCTTCTATTCTACTCATTTGCTTATTTTTATATAAATATAATTATATATATATTTTTTTATTTAAAATTCAAGAACAAATATATAATTTTATATATTATATTATCTTATATATTATATATATTGACTATAGTATGGTGCAGATATGTACTATTTTCAATAGCTGT
>Ga0310696_10000966_pt1 | contig 42404 bp, 36 predicted proteins | sample AusTroGonzalo_MG_4_FD_203885 | JGI IMG/M metagenome (GOLD analysis project Ga0310696, IMG submission 203885) | Bovine rumen microbial communities from tropical cattle in Woodstock, Queensland, Australia - Gonzalo_02 (v2) (version 2) | ecosystem: Host-associated > Mammals > Digestive system >... | reverse complement strand
TCAGATAAATGAAGCAAACAATAATACGCTGCACTATCCAAGTTTTCCTTATATACTTCATAACATGAAACCCAGTAATAGTTGTGATAAACAAATGGAGCCTCGGCACTATTAAAATTTAGGTCTTCTCTATTATTGTCTTTGGCTAATTGAATAGACTTTAATTCATATTTTATCGCATTGACCCAATCTTCTTTTTTACAAAAACCTAATTGAGTTTGATCGTAGAAATTAACTTTTGCTTCAATACTAAAACTTTGAAATCTTGTATCGCTTTCTATGACCTCAATAATTTTATGATTACCAATTGTGGCTTGTTCTTTCCCATAAGATATGACTTTGAGGGGAGTTTCCCATACAGAATCTGGTACAATTGTTGTTTCCTGCGAATAAGCAGAAAACTCAAATGCAAAAAAGGCAAGAATCAGAATAAATAAATTTGTAGCTATCTTCATCATTGTATGCTTATTGACCTAATCCCATTAATCATTGTAATATTTTGTATGTCATATCTTATAGCAAAATCCATTATTCGCCTTTTATCTTCTTGCGAATACCATGAAATCACCCAATGTGTATCAGGTTTAGTCCTCCTAATTATTTTCTCTAAATAGGGCAAGTCGATGGGTGAGAAAGAGAAACCATACACGTAAATCCTTTGAATATCGAGAATTTCATCAAAGAATCGTTTGTTCTTTTCTATACACCCCCCTACATCTTTCTTCAAAGAAACTATTGATTCTAACGAACTTAAAGCTGCCAATTCTTTATGTTTTGGTGTAACTATTTGGAGTCTTGTCATTCTATTAAACTCCTTATTCCAGACTTCACCTATTCGTGGTTCTTGACTTTTAAGCATATCATTCAGCTCTTCTTCTCCTAATCCGTGACCAACTACCATAGAATCCTTGTCATCAATTACGCCATGGATATGATACACCTGTCTGGCATCTATACTATAGACGTCTTCAAGTAGTTTAGTATAGTTAAACGTTAAGAATATGTTGTCTTCGCCAGATAATTGCATCTTTTTATCTATGCTACACTTCTCATATGCCTCTAACAGCCATTTCTGAAAGTCTCGTTTCAAAGAATCCATAATTCTGTCAAAATCTTCAATAACTTTTCGGGAGGCAAGCCCTGTTTTTTCTTCTATCGAGCCATCCTTGATATATTCAGGATCATACAAATTGCCTTTCATATTAGCATAAAAGCTAATATTTAATTGGACAAGGCTATTCTCAAAATCTCTCCACCAATTATAATCCCAAGCATTCTTATATACCTGAGTTAATCTAAAGAAAAAACTTGCATCATTTTCCTTTATCCATGCCATGAAATTCTGAAAGCTACACGGAATGTTATGGTGTTGGTCAAAGCCATTTCCAATTATGTATAGGTTTTTGTATATCATAGAAATGTTTATTATGAGACATTATTGCCTCCCCGCAACATTATTTGTTCAAACATTCTTTACTGTATTTCTTCTGATTCCTACTAGTTCATATATACATCCCTTATTTATTTAAAACCTCTCTTATCTTATCACCAAGAGCCGTTTTTTCAGGATACGCTTGTTTCATCTCCATCAAGACATCTTTGGCTTTAGCTTTTTCGTAATTCTCCAAATAGCCAATGGCAAGATTCCACCCGATGTATGGAGCATAATCGGTATAGTCATTGTAGGTGTCTTGTTTTGAGAGTTCCCATAACGTAGCGAGGCGAGAAATGGTGTTGTCCAATTCTTTACCTTCTGCTACATTATTAAATAATGTGGAAAGTTCAGTTTCGACATCTGTATTTTCTTCACCTCTAATGATGGATGAAACAGGGAATGCGTTAGCATATTCCTTACCAAGACTTGTCGTATCGTAATAATCGTATGACTTGAAACCAACGAATACAATAAACACCACAGATGCAGCAATTGCAAGCCAGCGTGCAGGTGACTTCTTACTAACAGAAGTATCAGATGCCTCTTTCGCAATTCTTTTAATCGTTTGCTCATCAGCCTGCCGAAATGCATCTTTCAGTTCGTCATCCACCTGCTTCATCCCCTTAACAAGCCTTGCTTGGGCAATGGCCTGATTGCGCAAATTTTCATTATTCTTCATTTCCTCCATGAAAGCAGCCTCCTCGTCAGCATTCATCTGTCCTTGCATGAAACGACTGATTCGCTCGTCATTCTGGAGTTCCCTTTCTTGTACTATATTCTCGTTATCATTCATAATGTCCTTGTTTTAGAATAGTGATTTTACTCTTTCGCTATACTTCACCCGAAATTTCTCACAGCAGCGATGCTTTGTGACCTTAACAGCATTTTCGCTGGCATAATTGAACATCTCTGCAAGCATCTTCATAGAGTATCCATCGCCATAATAGCCCCACAATAATTCGTTGCATGGAGACGGGAGATTCTTGACAATTTCTCTTACTAAGGCCTCTTTCTCCTTCTGGGCATTCTCGCTATCATCTTCCAATGACAGAATCCCATCGACTTGTTCACTTTGATAATCAAGATGTTCTTTACTTGGGTTTATCTCATACGGTGTAGTTACATATTTGCTTTTCTTTCTAAGCAACTCCATTGTTTTGTTTCTACAGATAGTCATAAAGTAAGTGGAACTTGACATACCAAGATGTTCTGCTTCTACTTTATTCTCTTTGATATTTTTCCATAATATAACAAGCGAGTCCTGGAATATATCAGCACATTCATCTTCAGATATAGAATAACGACTCAGCAGAAAAGCTCTCGTCTTTTGCCATTGTTCTTTAGCAAACTTCTCCAGCTTTCGCTCATTCTCGTTTTTATGTCTATGTAAACTGATCAACATACCTCAAAATTTACATACTGGTTTCTATCACAACGTTTTGGCGTACCAAGCGCGTGTCTTGATTCATAAGTTGGGCAACGCGCTCTGTCCATGAGCTATTCTTGCCCAATTTCATGGATTGCAATGTTTTATTCACATAGTACGACAATGAGCCATAATATTTGCCCTTTTCCCAAATCTCACTGTTCACCTGGTATGACCTACAAGCTTCAAGAATGCAAACATTAGCCATAGATGCAGATTTCTCAACTTTTATTTTCCCACGTTTGTCTATTCGGGGAGTATATGGTTTATTTGACATAGAAAAACCTCTGTCTGTCCCTCTTATGATAATACTATCCTCTTCATCACCTCTATACGAAGAACCTGCATGACAAGCATCAATCACAACATAAACAAATCCTTCGGGGCCAACTTGCTTTCTTATTGTTTTCAAATAACCATTCAGTTCATCATCTGTGATATGGTTTTCCCCCATATACTTACCTTCCTGGTATTCTTTCAATGCATCAACAGGAACGATAGCTTCATCCCAGCCGTCTTCCTCATCACCATCAATGTCTTCTACTGGTTGCCCATGACATGAGAAATGAAGATAAATAATGTCACCACTTTTGCAATGTGAAGCAAATGTGTTTATCTCTTTTCTAATCCTATCTGCTTTGGCAGACCTGTTCTTTATTGTCGTTATTTCAAATTTCTGTTCCCTTAAAGTCGTAGCAAGTAGCTCGACGTCATTAGTGCCATGTATATTTGCCCATTCGCTGTTTAATGGTTCTGATTTGCTTGTATGATAGTCAGAAATGCCAACCAAGAATGCCCGTCTTGTTTGGCTCTTCACAGGGCTGACAATCAAAAGCACCAATAAGACGAGCATGGTACAACATCTACACAACAATTTACAATTCTTCATCTGATTACTTTTTCTGCAAAGTTACTTTGTTTTGAAGAAAAAATGAATCTGACGAATAATTATTTCACATATTTTACACTTTTAGAAGAGAAGTCGCGTGAACACATGCATAGAGCGATTTGATGATTGAGGACACCCAGGCAGGCATCAGTTTGTAATCTTGTTGAACAATTTGTTCGTTTTCTTTTGTAAGTAGCTCTTTCGTGTGGGCAAGAATATCTGGAGTGATGTTATCTTTCCCCAGGCTCCTATAGGCAGATGTCAGCAACATGGCAAGCTGGGAATGGAATGCTAGGTATTTTGGAGAGGAACGTCTGAACTCTATGGTGCCACCATTGAAAAGAGCAACTTTCCGGCTATAGCTATCTGTCATGAACACCACATTCATTGGTATTTGTGTGGAAAAACCAAGCCTGTTGAGTGCGTAAATACCTGTCGGTACAACATGGGCCTTGTCGCGTTTGGCTATTCCTTCTGCAATATCCTCCAAAGTTGGATATAGAACTCCCAACCCCAATTTCTTGTCTATCTTGGGGAAATAATAGATACCACGACCGACACGAAGAATCGTGCCATCATTCGTCATTCGCTCCAATGCCTTATTGATGGATTTCTTCTCTCCATAACGGATAAAATCAGAAGCGAAAACAACGGTGCCCCTCCCGCTTTTCTTAATACTATCAAGTACCTTTGATTCAATTGATTGAGATTCCATTCGTTCTGAATTTTATCGCAAATTTAATACAAAATTGCGACAAGACCAAATTGTTTGCGGATTTTTTTGTCAATTGCCTGCATTTTTGGTCTTTTTGAGACATCCATTGACATTTGGGTACTCATTGAGTACCTAACTACTGTTCTATTTGCTTCTTTAATATTTCTTTAATCTGTTCTCTCAACGTCTGGGGACTGACCACCTCAAGGTTCTCGCCATAGAGGAGGATGCGGCCTCGCAGTTCGCGGTTCGGCTCTTCTTGTTGAATAATTCATACTAGCTTTTCTTGATTTTAGGTTGTCAGGTTGACAGAACACCGATAAATACAGGGGTTGCAACCTCTAAAAGGTTGTCAGAGGTTGACAGAGGTTGACAGGGCGACCTTGTAGCGCCGGCGGTTGCAGCCTTCGCCTTTTTCGTAATGCTGTCTGCGCAGATAGGTTCCTAGAGCCGTTGCGTTCGAGCGGTTCTCAGGATCCATATTCAACTTCGACAGCAACTCCGTGGGACTCAGGAGCAGTACGTCATCACTTGACTTGGGTTTGCGGAAGTGGTCTTCGAAGAGTGATATCACGTTGGGCGTTTCGTAGTAGTCGCGGTTCTGCTCGATGATTTGCTGCTCGCGCTCACCTGTGAAGGCATACTCCTCGCCATGTTCTATCTCGCTGACAATCTGTGCATATAGCTGGCGATAGTCGATGGCCTTGTCGTCTTGGGTGTCGGTGTCGATGACGTCGCTGACCTCCACCACCAGATAGCGGCGCGAACCCGACTCGTCTTTCAACGGAACAAGCGAGTTGGTGGTGGCACAGAAAACGGCATATCGCTGGCTTTGCTCGAAGGTGGTGCTGTAGAGTTTGCGCTCCTTCACGTCTGTTCGCTGGATGAGGTGTTTCAGGAAGGCCGTCTGCGCCTTCGACACTTGGTCGTACTCGTCGATGTTGATGAGCAGGAAGCGGCTGAGGGCTCGCATTGCCTCTTTCTTATTGGTGAAGTCGATGCGGTCGATGTAGAACGTCATCAACTCGCGTGGCAGCAGCATGCGCATGAAAGTCGACTTCCGCGTGCCTTGACCGCCCACCAGCATCAGCACCATCTGCGACCCATACATCGCGTCGCGCCCACTGCGCCACTGACTCACCATCGAGCGCATCCATATCTTGAAGTTGTCGCGCCACCCTTGACTGTTGGTTCTGACGCGGTCGGCCATCTCGCCAAGACGGTCGCGCCCGTCCCAGCGCGGCAGCTGTTCGAGCCATTCGCGTACTGGGTCGTAGTGCGTCGTCTGGCCAGAGACCAGTATTCGCTCCAAGTCCTTGGGCCACACCTTGATACCCTCGTTGATGGCAGCGTTATTGATGTCGTTCTTCGCCTCCTCCGTCAGCGGTTTCCACCAGAGTGCAAAGCGGTACTTCTCCTGATACTCCACCTCTCCTGTTACCTGGTTGATACGGAACATGTAGCGGCTTCTGAGAAATTCCTCCAGCAACTGCTGGTGCATCAGCAACTTCTCCACGGGGTTTGCCAGCCCCATGCGGTGTTTCTCGTAGGCATTTCCGAAACTGGTTCTGACGAGTATGTCCTTACGGAAGAATTCTGGCTGTTCGATGGTCAACTTGACAGCCAGTTCCTTGTCGATGCCGGCTCTACAGCACGCGGTGGCCAGCTTCATCAGGTACACCTCGTCCTCCAGTTCCTGTCCGTATGCCAGTTCTCGGCAGATGAAGTTGTACTTCGTGGCATCCATCTCGCGGCGTGAGTAGCCAGGCAGTATGTTGGTGTCGAGGTCGGGTTCCTCTGGGTGGCTGATGATTTGTGCCGACAGCTCAGTCAGCGGCTCCGTGGGTTGCTCCATCTCGATGGGCTTGGCTTTGGGATTGTAGTATGCCTTGGGGTCGAAAGATATGCGGAAACGCTCTGTTCCATCGTGCGCCACCTCCTCTGGCATAATGCCTGTGGCATTATGTGCAAAGGCGGCTGCGCGTTTATAGGCATATTGTTGAAACAGAGCCATTTGCGCATCCTCCGTTGGCAGCCCGCCGCCTACGAGCCTGTATGGGATGAGCACCTTCAGCGTGCGGCCACTGGAGCCTATGAACGCCATCAGCGTCTGTTCCCAGAGGTTTGCCATCTGGCGAAGCTGCTCCAGCACCGCTACCCCCTCTTCCACGCGGAAAGACAGCAACACCAGTCCTGTGTAGGCTCCCCTTTCGCCCACAGTAGGCCTCACAAAGGGCAGGTCCTCAGCAGCAAGCGGCCCCATCGCGACACCGCCCTCTACGGTAATCTCGTCAATGCCCCTCACGGCATTCACTCTCTTCTTGTATTTCCCTTCGCGTGTCCAGTTGTTTATCTCGTTGAGTGTTACGCACTTCTCCCGCCATACTTTGCGGAAACGATAATTCATCAGTAGTTTTTCTTGGTTTTTCATATAATCAAGGTATTCTGTTACATAATTTTTATAGCAAATAGTATGCCACAATCCAGAGGCTTGAGCCGTTCAATCTACTAGAGAAAGCCGTTTTCTTTACCAGAGAAAGCCGTTTTGTCTAATAGAAAAAGCCGTTTTGTCTAATAGAGAAAGCCGTTTTGTCTAATAGAGAAAGCTGTTTTCTCTGTCTTGTTGTAGGCTGTCACTCTGTCAACCTTATGTCAACCTCTGACAACCTTTAATAGGTCGCAACCCCTGTATTTATCGGCATTCTGTCAACCTGACAACCTAAAATTGATTTTTTTAATTCTATTCGTAGATTCTTGTGCAGAAAAGCCACAAAAAACATGAACCTCCAAACGATTTGGGGAAATAGTTTTGTCGTATGGGGAAAAGTTGTATTTTTGCGCCGTAATTGCAAATGATGAGGCTATGACGAAAAGCAGGAAAGCGATTATCGTTGGTGCCAGTTCTGGTATTGGCAGGGAGGTGGCGCGTCTGCTGCTCTCTGACGGCTGGCACCTTGGAGTGGCGGCCCGTCGTGCTGTCGCCAAGCTTTCAATCAACATGCAGACCACTCTCTCCGCCTGGCGAGACAAAGGCTATGAAGTCCTTTCCGCCTCCGTCCGCTTCGTCGTGGCCTGGAAACCGAAAGACGAACCTAAAGAAGCACCCGAGACCGCAGTCCTCCTAATAGACCTCACGCTTTCTGCTTCCCACGCCTAACCCCGGACAAGCAGCTCAAACGTTCTTTTTGCTTTATGAAATATTCGGGTTCCTTTGTGTATTGGTTTAGCACTACACAGCCTCGGCCAGTGCTTCTTTCATCATGGCTATTCGCTTCTTAATCTTGCCGTAGGCTTTATCGCCTATCTGCTCACGGGCATTGTCCACGTATGCCTCCATTACTACAGGATTGCGTATGGCGGCGAGTGTTCTGCCGTTGGAAAGGCTGGGAACCTCGCCGTCGAGGTAGTTGGCTATCTGGTTCTCCCCGAAGCCGAGGATGGCTGCGAGTTTCGCGTTGGATAGTCCATAGCTTTCCTTTATCCCGACAATCTCTTCGGGTGACGGTATGCCGTACTTCTCACGGTACTGGTCATAGACTTGCCGCACGTTCTCCTCGTCAATCTCTGTTGTGGTGTAACGCTGTCCGTCAGGCTCTACATAGTATGAATATGTATAGCTATATTCCTCGCCACGGAATTTCACGGTGGCCGACTCATGCTTTAACACTGCATCTGCAAATGGACTATTCATGGTTCACTCCTCCTTTCTGAACGGGTACTGCAAAGGATGCTCCGCCTCATGGAACGATATGCACAGCGCCTTCTCGGCAATACTAATTTTTATGTATATCTCAACATCGTTGTGGTCTTTGCCGAACACCCACATCTCAGCACCACCGTTCAGCGTCTCCATGATTGGGCCTTGTGAGTAGTCCTCGCCCTCCAGGGAGAAGACAATCCTCTCTCGCACCCTCGCCGATATGCCGAGCTGGAATAGCGCGTCAACGTTCTTCTTGCGGTCATCGCGGTATATGATGCCGAATACCTTAGCCTTCACCTTGAACTCATCAAGGAATCTGTTCACGTCTTCAATCGTTATCATGCTGAATTATGTTTGTTTTATTGCTGCAAAGTTACGAACAAAGAGTGATACCTACAAGTTTTTTTCACCTTAAAGTGGCATTTTTGCAAAGTTTAGCATTATAGGTTGCAGGTTCTTGTTGTTGATTTATAGTTTGGGCCTCCCGGAAAAACCAGAAAATCCATGAATCTCCAAACGATTTGGGGAAATAGTTTTGTCGTATGGGGAAAAAGTTGTATTTTTGCGCCGTAATTGCAAATGATGAGGCTATGACGAGAAGCAGGAAAGCAATTATCGTTGGTGCCAGTTCTGGCATAGGCAGGGAGGTGGCGCGTCTGCTGCTCTCTGACGGCTGGCACCTGGGAGTGGCGGCCCGGCGAGAGGAGCCGCTACAGGAACTGAAGGCTTTGGCTCCTGAGCGTGTGGAGGTGATGACCATCGACGTGACGGAGTCCGATGCCGGCGAGCGGCTGATGAGCCTCACAGAAAGGCTCGGAGGGATGGACCTCTATTTCCATGCCTCGGGTATCGGCCGGCAAAACCGCACCTTAGAGACAGACATAGAACTGCGCACGATGGACACCAACGCCGTCGGGTTCACAAGGATGATAGGCACGGCCTACAGGTACTTCGCCGAACACGGTGGAGGCCACATTGCCGCCATCACCTCCATAGCGGGCACTAAGGGGCTGGGGCCTGCACCGGCATACTCTGCCACGAAAGCCCTGCAAGCCTGTTACCTGCAGGCCTTGGAGCAACAGTCTTATCAAAGGGGGCTGAACATCCATTTCACGGACATCCGCCCAGGGTTTGTCGATACGGCCTTGCTGAATGGCGACTTCCGCTATCCCATGCTTATGCGGCCAGAAGTGGTGGCGCGCGACATCGTGAAGTCTGTCTACTGTCGGCGGCACGTCCGCGTGATAGACTTCCGCTACCGCCTTCTCACCTCCCTTTGGCGGCGCATCCCCCGCTGGCTGTGGCGTAGGCTGAGACTGTAGTTGAACAATTTCTTTTACAATTCTTGCTAAAAAGTTTGGTCATGTCAAAAGAAACTCTTAACTTTGTGGCCAACAACATAAGGACTACGACTATGAAACGATGGACAATGATTCTGGCCGCACTGTTTGCAGTGCTGGCTATAAGTGCACAGACGGTGGTGAGCGGTGTTGTGAAAGACAGCAAGACCGGTCGACCGCTGCCTCATGTGAGTGTTATGGTGGAGGGCGAGGATGTCCACACGGTGACCAACGACGACGGTTATTTTACCCTGAAGACATCACGGTTTCCACAGTATGTGCAGCTTACGCACATAGGCTATCGGACACTGCGCCACCCGCTGGACAACGGCACTACCGAGAACCTCAGGCTGGCCATGACGGCAAGCAGCGTGGAATTGCGGGAGGTATTCGTGTCGGCCGATGACCCTCTGGTGATTGTCAAGGCCGCCATGAGCCGCATTGAGCGGAACTACTCCCGGCAACCTGAGCTGATGCGTTGTTTCTATCGTGAGACGGCACGGCGCGGGTCACGGTTTATCAGCATCGCCGAGGCTGTCATGGACATGTACAAGACTGACTACGGCCACGGCCCTGACCACGACGCAGTGGGCATTCTTAAGGGTCGGCGGCTGATGAGCATGAAAGCCAGCGATACACTAGGAGTGAAGATTCAGGGCGGCCCCGTGTTGCCGTTGATGGTCGACGTGGCCAAGAATCCCGATTACCTGCTGAATATGGAGCAGCTGGAATACTGTGAGCTGCAACTGGAGGTGCCCGTCAAGATTGGCGACCGGCTGCAGTTTGTGGTCAGCGTGACGCCCCGTGCCAAGATACCCTACCCGATGCTGGGCGGCCGACTCTATATCGACCAGGAGACACTCGCCTTCACTCGGGCAGAACTGCAGCTCGACGTGAGCGACTGGCGGCGTGCCTCGGCCTATATGCTGGTGAAGAAGCCCTTAGGGCTGCGGTTCCGTCCCAAGGAACTCAGCGTGACGGTGGTCTACGAGACCGATGCGCAAGGTGTGACACGAATGAGCTATGTGCGCAACCAGATGCGCTTCAACTGCGACTGGCATCGCCGCCTCTTTGCCTCCTCCTTCACCACGGTGAGCGAGATGGTGGTGACTGAGAGACTCCACCAAGGTCAGGAGACCAAGCCTCCCCGTGGACGCTCATCGTTTGGCATCAAAGAGCGGTTCTATGACCGTGTGGAGTACTTCGAGGACCCTGCCTTCTGGGCCGACTACAACATCATCGAGCCGACGGAGAGCCTGGAGAACGCTATCGGAAAGCTGAAGAAGAAGGCGGGATGAGAGTTGAGAGTTGAGGGTTGAGAGTTGAGAGTTGAGGGTTGAGAGTTAAGAGTTGAGGGTTGAGAGACTATAACAATATGAAGATTGTAATTCTTGACGGCTATACAGCCAATCCCGGTGACCTCTCGTGGAAGGAGTTGGAGGAGCTGGGCAGCGTGACAGTCTACGACAGGACGAAGCCCGATGAGACTGTGGCGAGAGCTAAGGATGCCGACATTGTGCTGACAAACAAGGTCATCATCGGTCAGCAGGAGATGGAGCAACTGCCGAAGCTGCGCTATATCGGCTTGCTATCCACGGGCTACAATGCTGTGGACATCGAGGCCGCCCATGAGCGGGGCATTACCGTGTCCAACGTGCCGGCATACAGTACGGAAGGCGTGGCGCAGATGGTCTTCGCACACCTGCTGACAGTAACCAACCGCGTGGAGCATTATGCCAACGAGAACCGACGTGGCCGCTGGAGCCATAACACAGACTTCTGCTACTGGGACATGCCGCTTCCCGAACTGGCGGGCAAGACATTCGGAGTCGTGGGCCTGGGCAGCATCGGTATGCGTGTGGCACAGATAGCCCTCGCTTTCGGGATGAAGGTAAAGGCGCTGACCAGCAAGTCCCAGAGCCAATTAGTGGGTGACGATTCCAAGCATTACATCGTCAAGGCTGACTTGCAGGAACTGCTGTCCACGTCGGACATCGTCTCGCTCCATTGTCCGCTGACCGACGACACCCACCACTTTATTAATACCGACACACTACGGCTGATGAAGCCTTCGGCCATCCTCATCAACACGGGGCGTGGCCCGCTGGTAGACGACCAGGCCGTGGCCGATGCCTTGCACGACGGTCGACTGGCCGCTTTCTGCGCCGACGTGCTGACGAAAGAACCGCCGGGCGACGACAACCCCCTGCTCAAGGAACCCAACGCCTTTATCACTCCGCACATAGCATGGGCATCGACAGAGGCCCGCACCCGGCTTATCCATATCGCCACAGACAATGTCAGGGCGTTCCTCAGCGGAAAGCCTCAGAACGTAGTATAGATTTGAGATTTGAGGGTTGAGATTTGAGGGTTGAGATTTGAGGGTTGAGAGTGAGAGTTTGATTTTAAAGTAATGAACAAGAGTAACCTTTTCTGGGCCGTAGGCTACGTGATTATCTTCCTGGCCATTCAAGTGATGGCACAGTATGTTACCATTAGCGTGGCCTCGTTGGTGAACGGAGCACCGCTGACGGAGCTGGACGCTATGTGGACCATCGTTTCCCTGGTGCTATTTTCCATATCTTCCATCGCGCTGTTCACCTTGGCGCGGTGGTCGCCGGTGTCGCGTAGCTTTGTCCTGTCGCGCCCTTGGCTGGTGCTGGCTTGGAGCGTGGTGGCTGCCATCGGTGCCCTCATCCCCTCGCTCTTTGTACAAGGACTGCTGCCAGAGTGGCCAGAGGAAATCCAGCATTATATCGATAAGATGGAGGCCTTGGCCACGCAGCTGATGAACACTACCGGTGGCTATGCCGTAGTGTGTCTGCTGGCTCCCGTCGCCGAGGAACTGGTGTTCCGTGGTGCCGTCCTGCGCACGTTGCTCGAATGGAAACCGCAACGTCGCTGGACGATGATTGTTCTGTCGGCCCTGCTCTTTGCCTTCGCCCATCTGAATCCTGCGCAGCTGCTCCATCCCTTCGTCATCGGGTTGTTGCTAGGTTGGATGTACGAGCGTACGCGCAGCGTGATACCCGGTATCGTCTACCATTGGGCGAACAACACGGCCGCCTATATGCTCTACCATGTCTATCCCTCGACAGACATCACGCTGACTGACATCTTCGGCTCCGAAGGTCGTGCCCTCATGGCCGTGGCTTTCTCGCTGCTCATCATCCTACCCGCCATCTTCCAGTTGAACATGACGATGAAGACGGCACAGTTGGCCACGCTGAAGCGCATCGCCAGCAAACTGAATGCTAACGGTATCACTTGGGCTGTTGGCGGGTCGATGATGCTTTACCTGAGAGGTCGCGCCACAAACGTCCACGACATAGACCTGATGGTGGACGAAGGACAGGTGGAGCGTGCCAGGGAGTTGCTAGGTACTATGGGAAAGCATTTACCCGATAAAGACAATGCACAATACGCAACGCGCCATTATCATAAATTTGTCATTGACGGTACAGAGGTAGACCTCATTGCAGGTTTCGTCATTCTCAAAGACGGCGTGGCACACGAGTGTCCGCTACTCAAGAAGGACATCACCGACAGGCACGACCTTGAAGGAACATCCATCCCCCTGCACTCCCTGAGCGTATGGCGCGAATACTATTCGCTGATGGGAAGGACGGAAAAGGTTGCCATGTGCGAATAAGCTTTTTCAACAACGGATTTTACGGATTACACGGATTATACAGATTATAATGAATTTCACAGATTTCTTCCAGATTCGTCGTGGAGATAATAAATAATCCGTGAAAATCCGTGAAATTAGTTTTAATCCGTTGTTTATGTTAGTATTGTCCGGAGTAGAAACGGAGCATCTGCAGGTTGAGCAGCGTTAAGTATTTTGACTGGAGTTGGTTCTGCTGTGCGGCAAGGAGCTTGTCTTTACCCTGCAGCAGTTCGATGATGTTCGTCAGTCCCAATGAGAATTTCTCGTTGAGTAGGTCGTAGCTCTGCTGTTCGCTCTCCACGGTAGTGGTGGCAGCACGGAATTTCTGCTGATTGGTAGTGGCGTTGAGCCAGTAGTCCTCGATGGTCTGGTAGAGCGTTTTCTGCTCGTCAAGGAGGTCGAGCTGTGCCTGTTGTTGCGAAATCTTCGCCCTGTTCACTGACGAGCGAGTCTGCCACCCGTCGAAGATAGGTATGGAAAGTGTCAGTCCTGCCGACATGTTCGTGTTCGTCTTCATCTGGTCTCCCCAGCCGTTATTGGCCAGCGAGTTGGTGCTTGAAGTGAAGCCGCCGCTCACGCTTAATGTGGGCAGCCATCCAGCCTTGGCAACGGCAAGGCTGAGGTCGCTGCTCTTGATGGCCAATCGCTTGTTGTCTATTTCTGGACGTGTGGCCAGTGCCTGCTCGTAGACCGTCTGTAGGGCGGGGATGGCGACGAGCGCGTCTTCGTCCGTGTTGGGTGGAATAGCGATGTCGAACTCCTGGTCACCCGTCAGCTCCAGCAACTGCTTCAACTGCAGTTTACATGTTGCCAGCTGGCTCTGTGCCTCCACCACACCATATTCGTCGGAGGCCCGCTGAGCTGTGAGTTGTGCCAGGTCGGCCTTCGACATCTTGCCCACCTCTACCATTTCCTTGCCACGGTTCTCGTTCTTCTGGCTGGTCTCCAGACTGGCCTGGCTCACGCCGATGGCCTCGTGCAGGTAAAGACACTGTACGAAGAGCTGCGATATGCGTTCCTGTATGGTGTTGGCCTGTTCCTCGACGCTGAGTTCTGCCTGTTGCTCGGAGAGACGTGAGAGGCGCAGGTTGTTATAGTTCTTATTGCCGTTCCAAACGGTCCACTGCGCGTTTAGCCCGTAGCTGCCGTTGTAGTAGGTCTTGTTCACCTTCGTGTTCACCTGACCGTTGGTGACGGTGGTCATGCCGTTATCCTGCCAAGGCCGGTAGCCTAGGTTCTGGCTGGTGTTCGCGTTGACCGTAGGCAACAGGGCACCCTTTGAGGCTCGCACCTCCTCACTTGCCGTCTGTAGCCGCAAGCGACTCTTTTGTAGCGTGATGTTGTTTTGCATGGCGTAGCTGATGCAGTCGTCGATGGTCCACAACTTTTGCGCCCCTGCGGGGCTAGATAATAATGAACAAATAATAAATAATAAACTCGGCAGTGTATTCTTCATAATCTTATTTGTGAAATCAAAATTGTTCATGTCAATTCGTATAATTCGTCTTAATTCGTTGTTTTCACCAATCCCATTTGCTTGGCTTTCTGCATGAGCAACTGCATGAGCGGTTCGCGCTCGTTCTCCACGCGATTGTCAAGTACGGCATCCTTCAGGGTCTGTTTCAGAATGCCTACCTGACGGCTGGGCTTCAAGTTGAAAAGCTCCATGATCTCGTTGCCATCGATGCAGGGCTGCAGCAGCCGTTTGTAGTCTTTCTCTTTCAGGTCGGTGAGTTTCTCGCGCACCATGCGGAAGTTCTCGAGGAAGATTTTCTTCTTCACCTCGTTCTTCGACGTGATGTCGGCCTCGCAGAGCTTCATCAGGTCGTCAATGTCGTCACCTGCATCGTTGAGCAACCGTCGCACGGCGCTATCGGTGACCTCCTCGTCGGCGATGACCTGCGGGCGCATGTGCAGGTCTACAAGTTTCTGCACGTAGCGCATCTCCTCTCCCATGGGCATCTTCAACCGCCGGAAAATCTCCGGCACCATCTTCGCCCCTATATAATTATGGTTATGGAAAGTCCAGCCCGTCAGTGGTTCCCACCGCTTGGTCTTGGTCTTGCCGATGTCGTGGAGCAGGGCAGCCCAGCGAAGCCACAAAGGAGAATCTTTACTGATGTTGTCCAGCACTTCCAGCGTGTGGTAGAAGTTGTTCTTGTGCGCCCTTCCGTTACGCTGTTCCACAATGTCGAGGTCAGCCAGTTCGGGAAGGATGAGCTGCAGCAGCCCGCAGCGTTGCAGGTCTACGAAGCCGCGGCTCGGCGTATCAGCCATGATGATTTTGTTCAGCTCCACCTCGATACGCTCTCCGCTGATGATTTTTATGCGATTGGCCATGTGCTCCAAGGCCTCGAAGGTACGTTCCTCTATCTGGAACTTCAGCTGGGTGGCAAAACGTATGCAGCGCATCATGCGCAGGGGGTCGTCGCTGAAGGTCACCTCAGGGTCGAGCGGCGTGGCGATGATGCCGTCCTCTAGGTCGGCCAGACCGTTGAAGGGGTCTACCAACTCACCGAAACGATCGGCATTGAGACAGATAGCCATAGCGTTGATGGTGAAGTCGCGGCGGTTCTGGTCATCCTCCAGCGTACCGTCCTCGACAATGGGCTTGCGCGAGTTATGGCTATAGCTCTCACGACGGGCACCGACGAACTCCACTTCTTCATCCCCAATCTTCACCTGCGCCGTCCCGAAGTTCTTGAACACGGAGAGGTGTGCCTTTCGGCCCAGCTGCTGTTTCAATTCGCTGGCCACGGCGATGCCACTGCCCACGACCACCACGTCGATATCGTTGGAAGGCCGTTCCAAGAAGATGTCACGTACGTAGCCACCCACGACATAGCACTCCACCCCCATCTGGTCGGCCACGCGGCTTATGCGGTGGAAGATATCTTGGTCGAGCAGCTTCGCCAGTTCGCTGTCAGAATATAGTCTCACTTTTTAATATCTCAATCTTTCTGTTTCTCAATTTTTCAACGTGTGGGCAAAGGTACGAACATTATTTCAGTGGGGAAAGCACGAAATATTAAATTGTATTAAAAATGAGCGTACCGTCAAAAATATTGACTAATTATTTGCACGAATGGCAGGAAACCGCTACTTTTGCACATATCTGATTATGAACTTTCCATTCTACATAGCCCGACGCTACCTCTTCTCGAAGAAGTCGACCAATGTCATCAACATCATCAGCGCCATCTCCGTCATTGGCGTTGCCATAGCGACGATGGCCCTCGTGGTGACGCTGAGCGTGTTCAACGGTTTCAGCGACCTCGTGGCCTCGTTCTTCACCGCCTTCGACCCTCAGCTGAAAGTCCAGCCCGTGGAGGGTAAGACGGTTCCTGCCGATGACCCCATCCTGACGGAGCTGCGCGAGTTGCCACAGGTGGATGTTGTCACGGAGAGTGTCGAAGACCAGGCCATGGTGATGTACCACGGTCAGCAGGCTATGGTAACCATAAAGGGTGTCGATGACAGCTTCGAGCGATTGACGCATATACGCAGTATTCTTCAGGGGCAGGGCACCTTCGAGCTACACGCTGCTGACATACAATATGGTATCTTGGGCATCCGTCTGGCCTACGAGCTGGGCACGGGCTATTACTTTGATGAGCCGTTGCACGTCTATGCTCCACGTCGTGAAGGCCAGCTGGATATCACCGACCCTTCCGACGGTTTCGAGGAAGACGAGTTGTACTCTCCAGGCGTGGTGTTCGAGGTGATGCAGGGCAAGTACGACAAAGGCTATATCCTGACTTCCATCGGCTTCGCCCGCCGTCTCTTCGACCAACAGGGTATGGTCTCTTCGTTGGAGCTTCGGCTGAAGCCCGGCAGCGACTTCGAGGCGGTGAAGGCCGAGATGCGGCGCATTTGCGGTGACCGATACACCGTGCTCGACCGCTACGAGCAGCAGGACGAGACGTTCCGCATCATGAAGATTGAGAAGCTCATCGCCTATATCTTTCTCACGTTTATCCTCATCGTGGCCTGCTTCAACATCATCGGGTCGCTCTCGATGCTCATCATCGACAAGCGCAACGACGTGCAGACGCTACGTAACCTTGGCGCCAACGACCGCCAGATTTCCCGCATCTTCCTTTTCGAGGGTCGTCTTATCGTCATCATCGGAGCCGTCATCGGCATCGCCGTGGGGCTCCTGCTCTGCTGGCTCCAGCAGCGTTTCGGCATCATCACCATGGGTAGCACCGAGGGCGCTTTCGTCATCAACGCCTACCCCGTGAGTGTCCATCCCTGGGATGTCGTCCTCATCTTCGTCACCGTCCTCGTCGTCGGCTTCCTCGCCGTGCGGTACCCCGTCAAAAGTTTCCGTTAAAACTTTTGGTAGAATGACGGAAATGTGTATTATTGCAACGTCGTTAAATCTTAATTCGAAAGTCATCAAGATGGGTGACAAATTCTCGAAAGAAACTACAGATAGTGACCTATTTAGGGGGCTTTTATGTTGTGTATAGGGTTTACTATTGCAGATTCTTTAGTGAATGTAAGTGGCAGGAGCACATCGATGCTCTGGAAGAACTGACCAGGCTCAAAACCATCGCTAAAGGCTTGGCATTTGCCAAGGACCACGAAATCCATTATGGTCTGTTCTTAAAAGAGCCGCCTACACATCATGATGTGGTTAGAATATGGTATCCTAAAGATGTGATGGTATAAGATTCTAGTACCACTGTCGCTGCAGACTTGACTCAGACTGTTCTCTATGATTCTATTCTGTCCATCAGTCAACTCGCCATTTCGTATTTTTTTGTTTTGTTACAGCGTTTTTCTTTAAAGAGAAAACGGTTTTCTCTATAAGACAAAACGGCTTTCTCTAGGAAACAAAACGGCTTTCTCTGATAGAGAAAACGGCTTTTTTTATGCTGATACCTCACTTACTCACTAAATCTCTCGAAAGCCCTTTATTTAAAGGGGATTCGACAAGTGAGGTATGCCTGAGATACCTCACTTGTACCTCACTTGAAACTTCACTTGAAGCCTCACTAGAACCATTATTTGAACCTCACTTGAGGTGAGTCATCAAGTGAGGTATGAGTGAGGTGTCTTGGACATACCTCGACTCTCAAAACGCCTTTGTACAAAGGCGTTTTGAGAGATTTAGTGAGTAAGCGAGGTAAGGTCTCTTAAACTCGAAAAAGAATCTGGTACTAAGGGCGAAACGCCTATCACTTCACTACCACCTTTCGGACATTACCGTCGGCCATGCGGACGATGTTGATGCCGCGCTGCGGAGTGGTCAGTTGCATACCGTTGAGCGAGTAACGGACGGTTGTCTCGGTGTTGAAGTCCGTGCTGACGTTGCTCACTCCATCGACGGTGTCTTCATCAACCAAGCGCTTGGCAGCGTTGGCAATAAGTCCGTCCTTGTCGATGACCAGTGCGACGACATAGATGGTGCCTTTCTTCAGGGCATTGCGCAGGGTGGCCTTGGTGGGCAGACTCAGTGTAAAGCTGACCTCACGCGTCTCGCCAGCGGCTATTGTTCCGAGGGCCTCCACCTGGTTGACACCGTTCTTGTTGTAAGAGGTGCCTACAGCCACGTCGTTGAAGACAAAGCCTTTCACGCTGCTACTGCCGTACTTGCCGCCCGAGCAGAATATTTTCATGTCATCGGGTACTGACGATGAGGGCTGATTGTAGTAGTAGTTCGACTGCCACCAGGCGCTGGTGGTACCGCTCAGGCCGTCGGCCACGAGAGCCAGCTCCAAGGTGTAGTCGGAAGAGTCGTACAATGGCTCGATGTAGGCCGTTGCCTCTACCTCGGTCATGGCTTCATTCATGGTTCCTTTGACATCGACGTTGACCATTGCAGGAATGTTCATTTCCATGCGGAAGTCGTCACAAACGTCGCCACCAGAACCGTAGTATGGGTCTATCTCCTTACCACGGTTGATGCGGCATGACGGGGCACCGCTGAAGTTCAGGTTAGGATAATTGGCTATATACATGGCATCGGAACTGTTATACTGGTGGATGCCTATGCCTATGAAGCGGTCGCCAAAGGTCTGGCGAAGCTTCTCCATGCCTACCAAGCCACGGGGACAATAGCCACAACCTGTGCCGGTGAACTCCTCGACCACTATGTTGCGCGGTATGAGGCGTTCCATGGTGTTCAACGTGAACTGGGTGCCGGGGTTCATCGACTGGTTGGCCTCACCGTTCACCTTGGTGATGGTCACCGTCTGTATGTCTTTGCTTGACGTGGCAGCGGCGGCAACGTTGATGGTAATCGTGGAAGTCTTGAATGTGGCGAGGCCTTCGGACAGTGTTACGGTCTGCTCGGGGGTAGTCACGCCATCGACGGTCAAAGTGTAGGCAACATTGTTGATAGTGGCGGTTCCATTGTTAGTCAGGGCGATGTCAACGTCAGTCGACTGACCAATCTGGGCATAGTATGTGTCCTGTAGCATGGAGGGAGATACCGCATAATTGGCAAACTGACCTTCCAGCAGCACCCTCAGGGACAGTACGCCAAATCCTTCTTCGTAATAGTCATACCACGTTCCATTATTGGTGCGGAGCAATAGTCCGTTAACCTGGGCTTGGCCACCTACCACCACAGGATACTGGTCGTCCTCAGTTGATGCGGAAGAAATGGTGAACGAGTAGCCCACAAAGACACCTTCGGCAGGAATGGTGTAAGGGGTTTCCAGCGTCACGCTTGTGAAATTGTTCTGCTCTATTTGCTCCACGTCAGTTATCCAAAGCGTGTTGCTGGCCGAAAGACTTCCAGAGGGTAGCGAAGAGGCTGTCCATGCTTTTACGTTAGTAGCATGCGGGGCCGTCAGGAGGAAACTAAGGGAACGCAGAGACTTACCGTTTGTTGCGTCGTGGTTGCCAGGCACGAAGATGGCACAATGGTAAGTGGCCGCCTGGCCGACACCTATCATCATGAGTTGGTCGTCTTCACCAATGTAGCCCCACCACTTCTGGTTTTGTGCCTGCAGGGTTCCCACACTTGCTAGAAAGATTACAAGGAGTGTAATAATTTTTTTCATGTTTTTGACTTGTTTGATAGTTATGGATTTCGGCTGGCAAAATTACACATTTTCATTGAATCAGCCAAATTTTTAATAAAAAAAGACTCCTTCCCGCCCTATTTAAATGATCACCAGCACTCGGCTCTGCCGCTTTCACTAAGCGTAGCGACAGAAAGAACCGTCTCCCTTGATTTCGTTTTTCCTCTTGAATGTCACCCTGACGCAGGCCGGACTGAAACTGTTAAGGTGGTATGACGAGGTGGCCGCCTCAGTAAAAAATCTCCGAAACGTTTGGTGGTTCGGAGTTTTCTTTGTAATTTTGCACCCGACACCGTAGGGGCAGGCAATAGCAATAACAATTCCCGTGCCCCATGCCTAAATTAAAACGCGAACCATTATGCTGTACATAGCCAATCCCATCTACGACTCCGTATTCAAGTATCTCATGGCTGACGAGCGCATAGCCCGCACCATTCTCTCGGCCCTGCTGAAGATGAACATCACGAAGATAGAGATGCGTGCGCACGAATACCCCAACATTCAGCGCGAGTCGCTCTCTGTGTTCCGTCTGGACTTTTCAGCCACTGTGCGCGAGGACGACGGCAGTACGCACATCGTGCTCATAGAACTGCAAAAGACTTGGCTTGAGACGGAAACGCTGCGTTTCCGGCAGTACCTGGGCGTGCAGTACCAGAGCCCTGCAAACATGAGCGACGACGGCTACGGCGTGCCTATGATAGCCGTCTATCTGCTAGGTCACCGCGTGGGCGACATCGAGGAGCCTGTGATATACGTACACAATGAGGTGCGCAACAGCGACGGTCAGGTGGTGGAGAAAGGTATTCCCGACCCCTTCGTGTCGAGCCTCACCCACGAAAGCGTCATCGTGCAGATTCCCCTGTTGCGCGGACAGGTGAACACTAAGTTGGACCGCGTGCTGAGCATCTTTGACCAGACACGCAAGGCCGATGTGCCGGGCACCGAGCATACGCTCTGCATCGACGAGGGAATATATTCGGACGATGCCGACATGGGGCGCATCCTGCACCGTCTGCTGGCTGCAGCTAGCGAGCCTAGCATCAGGCAGGAGATGAATGTGGAGGACGAGTATTTCTCCGTCATCGAGAAGCGCGACACGGAGATACTCATCAAGGACCGGCAAATAGCCGAGAATAAAGTCAAGTTGGCCGAGCAGGATAAACAGTTGGCCGAGCAGGATAAACAGTTGGCCGAGCAGGATAAACAGTTGGCCGAGCAGGATAAACAGTTGGCCGAGCAGGACGTAATAATTGCTGAGCAGAACGAGCAACTTCAGCAGAAGGACAGTTTGCTGCGTAAGTCGGTGCTGGCTTTGAAGGCTACGATGCCCGCCGATCAGATAGCCGCCACGCTGGGCATCACCACAGACGAGGTGGAACGGCTTTCGAAATGAAATCATGAAAGAATCAAAAACCTGTCCCGTGATTTTCATGGATTTTGCATTGCTGAAATGTAAAGAAAAAGTGCAAAAAAAAGTGTTCCTTAAAGATGACCATCTAGCGCAAGAACCTGCCCAAAACGACTGTTTTTTGCAGGAATCGCGCTTCATAGTCCTGCACAAATCCCCCTCTTTTGTGCAGAAAGCGACTTAAAATTACATAAACTTAACACTAGTTTACCCCTATTTTGCATAAAACGGATGTTTTTCGCGGTTGGGAAATACCCCGAAAAAGGGTGTTCGAGGCGTCCGTTCCGGCCTTTTTGGAGCCAACCAGCCAGTCTAATAGTAGTAAGTGAGCGGGTTTGTAGTAGAAAACCGCTGGGTTTGTTCAACAAAAGCTATGGTTTTGTACTACAAAAGCTATGGTCTTGTACTACAAAAGATATGGTCTTGTACTACAAAAGATATGGTCTTGTACTACAAGACCACCTTTTTCGGTAAAAACCGACTAAAACGAAACAGTTTTAAGGGGCAAGCAGCCCTTAGCTGAGCAGTAGCGTGAAAAACCCGAAAACGACCCCTGTCAAAACTAGCCCATACGCATCCAACCAAAGAACTCATTCAAAAAATCGGATTCTCAGAGGGGTCAATGTAAAGATTTTTCAGCACGAGGACTATGAGGCCGATGCGACGGTGGAAGCCAGGAATGTAAGCTTCAGGCTTGAAGTATCTCTGACAGCGTGGGATGGATATGCACCATATCTGCCAGTTCCTCGATGGTGGTGTTTTTACACATCAGTGCGCTGACCTCTTGAACGATGTCGGCGCTATGTGCTCCATAAGCGTGACAACCAAGGATGAAGGCCCCCCCCGTCCCCCCGAGGGGGGAGCTGGCGCTAAAGAGTTTGAGCATACCTTCGGTCTCACCCATTGCGAGGGCTTTACCATTGGCACGCCAGAAGGACTTCTTACATTGATAGGCGACCCCCTGCTGCTTCAGCTGTTCCTCGGTAGGCCCGACACAGGCTGCCTCTGGCGTGGTGAAGATGGCAGCGGGCATGATGTCGAAGCGGATGTTGTCCTGCTTCCCGAGGATATGGTTGACGGCTCTCACGGCTTGCATCTCTGCGGCATGGGCGAGCATCTGACGGCCGTTGACATCGCCGATGGCGTAAATTCCTTTTAATTGAGAATTGACAATTGATAATTGATAATTGTCATCGACGGGGATGGCACCGTTGGGGGCGAGGGTGATGCCAACGGCTTCAAGGTTGAGGCCCTCGGTGCGAGGTTTTCTGCCGGTGGCCATGAGGATGACATCGGCATCGATATCGGCTATATCCTGAACAGCGGTCTTCATGCGGAAGGTAATACCCTGCTTCTCTAGATATTTACGCAGCCGCTTGGCTATATCGCTATCCAGAGCGGGGAGACATTCCTTAAGATATTCGATAACGGTTACTTCGGAACCGAAACGACGGAAGACGGAGGCGAACTCCATACCAATGACACCTGCACCAATAATGGCAAGACGCTTGGGAAGTGTCTCGAGATTCAAAAGACCAGTGGAGTCAACGACTCTGGGATCATCCTTACCAGGTATGGGTAGCCACTTGGTCTCTGAACCTGTGGCGATGATGATGGGAAGACCCTCCCCTGCCCCCTCCCTGTTTAGGGAGGGGAGGTTTGACAGTAGGGAGGGGAGGTCAACTTTTTCGCGTATGAGGGTGATATTGGGGTGGGAGAGGATGGCCTCGACACCTGCCCGGAGTTGGGCCACAACCTCTGCCATACGTTGACGAGCCTGGTCAAAGGTGGCGCTGTGTACGTAGGTCTTTGTGGGGATGCAACCTACATTGAGACAGGTGCCACCCACCTCAGCACCTTCGAAGATGACGACTTTCAAGCCTTGCTTGGCTGCGTATTCGGCGGCGCGGTAGCCACCAGGGCCCGCACCGATGATAATGAGATCAGTTTTTTCCATTGACCATTGAACATTGACCATTGAACATTGACCATTAGACTTCTGCCTTGAGTTGACGGAACGTTGTCACGGGGTGCTTGGCAGCCAACACATCATCCACACGCCCGATAGGGGTTGTGTGGGGTGCTGACTTCACGAGATCAGGATTGGTCTTGGCCTCCTCGGCTATCTTGCGCATGACGGCGATGAAGCCATCGAGGGTTTCCTTGCTTTCGTTTTCCGTTGGCTCAATCATGAGGCTCTCATGGAAGAGCAATGGGAAGTAAATGGTGGGTGCATGATACCCGTAGTCGAGCAGTCGCTTGGCGACATCCATTGTAGTGACACCTGTAGATTTATCTTTCAAGCCGTCGAACACGAACTCATGACAACACAGACCGTCGATAGGCAGCTCGTAGACGTCTTTCAAGGACTCCTTGATGTAGTTGGCGTTGAGGGTAGCCAGAGGGCCGACTTCTTTGATGTGCTCACGACCGAGGGAGAGGATGTAGGCGTAGGCACGCATCATGACGGCATAGTTACCATGATAGGGAGAGACAAATGGGAAGAATTCCTGCAAGCCTTCGCACACTCCCACAGGACCGGCACCGGGACCGCCCCCGCCATGAGGGGTGGAGAAGGTCTTATGGAGGTTGATGTGCATGACATCAAATCCCATATCGCCAGGACGGCAAGCACCGAGCATGGGGTTGAGGTTGGCACCATCGTAGTACATCAGGGCGCCGCAGTCGTGGATAAGCTTTGCAATAGCCGGAATCTGCGTCTCGAAGAGACCGAGGGTGTTGGGGTTGGTCATCATCATGGCGGCGATGCACTGACCATTGACCATTGAGCATTGACCATTGAGGGGAGTCTCCTGGTCTATTAGTCTTTTTAAATCATCCAGGTCTACCAGGCCATCTGGATTAGACTTCACCTCGATAATCTCCAGTCCGCAGACAGCAGCCGAGGCAGGATTGGTGCCGTGGGCACTATCAGGAACGATAACCTTCTTGCGCTGCACGTCGCCACGGGAGCGATGATAGTTGTCGATGGTCATCAGTCCCGTCAGCTCACCATGAGCACCTGCGTAGGGCTTGAAGGTGAAATGGGCCAGACCAGTAAGTTCGCAAAGCGATTTCTCCAATAACGACACCAGGGCCAGAGCACCCTTGACAGTGTCTTTCGGCTGCTCAGGATGCAGGTTCTGGAACTGTGGCAGAGCGGCCATCTCCTCATTAATCTTCGGATTGTATTTCATCGTACAAGAACCGAGGGGATAGAAGCCCGTATCTACGCCGAAATTATTATTGGAGAGATTCGTGTAGTGGCGCACCACCGTCAGCTCGTCGCACTCGGGAAGACAGGGTTCCTCAGTACGCTTCATCGATGCCGGTATCTCATAGATTGAGAATTGAGAATTGAGAATTGAGAATTGAGAGTTCTTGCTTGGGCAAGCGTCCCGTTGGGCCGAGCGGAGAGTTGGCAGACTATAGCCTTTGCGGCCCTCTTTCGAGAGTTCGAAAATCAGGTTTCCATAGAGTCTATTATTCATGAGGCTGCGATTTTTACAAAGTTGTCAATTTCTTCTTTCGTACGCTTCTCGGTGACGGCAAAGAGCAGTCCATCCTCTAGCTTTACACCACCCAAGAATCCGGCATCGATAAAACGCTGGTAGAGGGAGTCGATTGGGAATTGAGAATTGAGAATTGAGGATTGAGAATTGCCAGTGTACTTCACATAGAACTCATTGAAGAACGGCTTGTCGTAGGCCAAACGGAACTTGCCTGTCTCGATAAGTTTGTCGCAGAGATAATGAGCACCGGCATACGACAGCTGGGCAGCCTCTTTCATGCCCTGCTTACCCATCAGCGAGAGATAGATGGTCACGAAGAGTGCCATCAGGCTCTGGTTGCTACATATATTAGATGTGGCCTTCTGACGGCGGATGTGCTGTTCACGGGCCTGAAGGGTGAGCACGAATGCTCGCTGCCCACGATTATCTTTGGTCATGCCAACGATACGGCCCGGCATCTTACGAATCAGTTTCTCCGTACAGCACATATAGCCCACGTATGGGCCACCGAACTGCATGGGGATGCCTAATGACTGGCCATCGCCCACAGCGATGTCTGCCCCCCACTCTCCTGGAGTCTTCAGCACAGCTAAGTCAGCGGCTACGCTATCCATAATGAAGAGGGCCTTATGCTCATGGCAAGCATCGGCAAAACCAGTGAAGTCCTCAACGATGCCATAGACATTTGGTTGCTGGACAATCACACCGGCAACACCATCAATAGATGAGAGTTGAGAGTTGAGAGTTGAGAGTTGAGAGCGGAGAGTTGAGAGGTCGGTAACACCATCCTTTATGGGAATAGTAACCAACTCGATACCCTGATGCAGGGCGTAAGTATCCAGTACCTTGCGCGTCTTGGGATTCAGCCCGGCGGACACCAACACCTTGTTCACCTTCTTGCCAGCGGCCACAGCCATCATCATGGCCTCAGCGCAAGCGGTAGTACCATCATACATCGAGGCATTCGAGATGTCCATGCCCGTCAGCTCGGCCATCATGCTCTGGTACTCGAAGATATAGTGGAGCGTGCCTTGAGAAATCTCTGCCTGATAGGGGGTGTAGCTGGTCAGGAACTCGGAACGCTGCAGCAGACTTGGAATCACCGACGGTGTATAGTGGTCGTAAACACCATAGCCGGCAAAACAAGTGAGCTGTTGATTCTGCGTACCCAACTTCTCGAACAGCTGGCGTACCTCCATCTCGCTCATCTCCGAAGGCAACTGATAGTCACCTCGGAAGCGGATGTCCTCAGGTATCTGGGCATAGAGGCCGTCGAGGTCTTTCACCCCTGCCTTTGCCATCATCGCCTTCAGGTCTTCCTGAGTATGCGGAAAATACTTATAATTCATTGAACATTGATCATTGACCATTGAACATTATTTCTCGCAGAAAGCGGCGTAAGCCTTGGCGTCCATGAGGCTGTCCAAGTCGGACTTGTCGTTCAGCTTGACCTTGATAATCCAGTTCTCGAAAGCATCCTGATTGATAAGCTCAGGCTGGTCTTCGAGGGCCTCGTTTATTTCCACGACGGTTCCACTGACGGGAGAAATCAGGTCGGAGGCAGCCTTGACGCTCTCCACTGCGCCAAATTCCTCACCTGCCGTTACCTCGTCGTCAACCTCAGGCATGTCCACATAGACCACATTGCCCAGTGCGTTCTGAGCATAGTCTGTGATGCCTACAAAACCAAAATCACCTTCTACTCTTACAAATTCGTGAGACTCTGAGTAGTAGAGTCCTTCAATTACTTTATTCATTTTTTATAGCTTTTGTTATAGAATTGTTTCTTGACCACCTTGCCAGGGAACACCTTCTTGCGGATTTGAATCTGTAGTTCGGTGTCCAGTTTGGCGTAGTGAGCATCGACGAGAGCCATACAGACACTCTTGTCTGTGGATAACGTATGATAGCCCGTAGTTACCTCGCCAACAGGCTCACCATCCATATTCAGAACTGTATAGCCATGACGGGGTATGGCCTTATCTGCGAGTTCGATACCAACGAGTTTCTTGGTGGGGCCTTCTGCCTTCTGCTTAGCCAGTGCCTCCTTGCCGATGAACTCGGCTTTGTCGAGCTTTACAAACATGCCCAGACCAGCCATGATAGGGGTGATTTCTTCTGAGAGTTCGTCGCCATAGAGGGGCAACCCCACCTCAAAGCGCAGGGTATCACGACAACCTAGTCCGCATGGCTGCACGCCAGCGGCAATGAGCTTGTCCCAGCAGGCGCGAATAAACTCGTGTGAGGCATAGATTTCAAAGCCGTCCTCACCAGTGTAGCCAGTACGGGACAGGATGACGTTATCGGAGTTGAGAATTGAGAGTTCTTGCTTGGGCAAGCGTCCCGTTGGGCCGAGCGGAGAGTTGAGAGTTGTCTTCACAGAATAGAATGTCAATTCTGAGCAGGGCAGCCCCAATACGGTCTCCACTATATGCTCTGCCTCGGGTCCCTGTACGGCTATCTGTCCGTAGTAGTCGCTGCGGTTCTGCAGATCGATGTCGAAACCTCTGGCGCTCTCCTGCATCCACGCCCAGTCTTTGTCGATATTGGCTGCGTTGATGACGAGGAAGAAGTCGTTCTCACCCATCTTATAGACGAGTAGGTCATCAACCGTTCCACCGTTCTCATAGCACATCATGCCGTAGTAAATCTTACCCACAGGAGCACCTGCGATGTCGTTGGTAAAGATGTGTTGCACGTAGCGCTCGGCATCCTTTCCCTTCACCGTTACCTCTCCCATGTGAGAGACGTCGAAGAGCCCCACCTTTTTGCGCACAGCATGATGCTCCGTGGCGATGTCAGCATATTGGATAGGCATCTCAAAGCCTCCGAAGGGCGACATGAGCGCTCCCAGTGCCACATGCTTGTCATACAAGCAGGTTCGTTTGTTATTGTTGTTTTCCATAATTATTATAGAGGTTATCTTGGATTATTCATACTCTTTTCAACAACGGATTTTACGGATTACACGGATTTTACGGATCATAATTGATTTCACGTATTTCTTCCAGATTCGATGGGGAGATAATAAATAATCCGTGAAAATCCGTGAAATCAGTTTTAATCCGTTGTTTTTCCATTTTGCCGTGAATAATGTAGGTTATAGAAGCTATAGAAGTTATAGGGGTTAAAGGAGTAGGTAGTCTTGTTCCAATTCTTCGATTTCTGCCACCTCTGCGGGCGTGAGCATCCGTTCTCCCTTGCATAGCGTCTCGCGAATGAGTGTCTTCACCTCTTCGAGACTGAGGGAGGTGTGGTCCTTCAGCAAGGTGATGCGCTGGCGAATGCTCTGTATTCCCCTCTTCTGCAGCTTCTCCGTACTTGGAGTAATCGCGTTCAGCATGTGCTCCATGTTCGTGTCGTAGAGCAGGGTACTATGGACGATGCTTCGTCCGGGCAGCAGGTAGAACGCAGTTCCGCACACCTTCCTGTCGCCTATCATGATGTCGTTATGACTGGTACCCGAAGCCTCAATGCCCATTTCCCTGAGCACGCGCAGAATCATCTGCACGAAGACGTGGAACGTAAACCCCACCTGTTCACCGTCCGAAACGTACGACAGCATCACGTTGTCCATATCGGCATACACGCATCCTCCCCCACTCTTGCGGCGGTATATCTTGATGTTGTGCTCCCGGCAGTATGCCACATTCACCTCGTTCTCCAACACTTGGTTACGTCCGAAAATCACGCTTGGCTCCACTTGCCACATAAAGAAGGCATCTGGCACATCAAGGTGATGGGCAACATACTCCTCCATCGCCAGATAGAAACTTAGGCGACGCACTTCTTGGGTTGGCAAGGAGATATACTCAGGAAAGTTTGCGTGATTCAATTATTATCAGTAACTTTGCAGCCGATTTGCTAACTCAAATTCAGACAGAATGATTAAAAGGTTTTTCTTGGCCGTCTTATTGACGGCATCATTAAGTGCCAAGGCACAGACAGCGGACAATGCAACAATCCCTGGTCCTGAGACAGAATTCGTAATGCAACTGCAGGTGAAGCTCGACGCACCTTACGTGGTGGGTGAGACACCCCATGGTCGACGGACGGTCATTCCCATCACTGGTGGCACCTTCGAGGGCCCGCTGCTGAAAGGAACCATCATCCCTGGCGGTGCTGACTGGCAACTGGCCAAGGGCGGGCGTACTGAGCTGGAGGCCATCTATAGTATCAAGACCGATGACGGAGTGTATATCCACATCCGTAACAGGGGCATTATCAGTGGAGGCGTGGACGAAAAAGGCCAGCCCAGCTTCTACTTCAAGGCCGCTCCACAGTTCGAGGCACCCGAGGACAGCCGCTATGCTTGGCTTAACAACGCCCTGTTCCTCTGTGCTCCGGCTCCTTCCCAGCAGGAAGGCATCACGCTGAATGTGTGGAAGGTGAAATAGTTTGCTTGAGCATTAGATATTGTCCACTACGGCACAGATGTCCTGGAAGATGCGGTCTAGCTCGCCCAGTCCGTCGATGTGGTGGTGCACTCCTTCTTTTTTGTACCACTCAATGAGGGGTTGCGTCTGCTGGTGGTAGACCACGAGGCGCTTCTTGATGGTCTCCTCATTGTCGTCGGCACGTCCGCTCAGCTTTCCGCGCAGCAGGAGACGCTTCATCAGCTCGTCTTCGGGCACTTCGAGCTCAATCATCGCGGCCACCTTGTCGCCACGCTCGGCCAGCATGGCTTTCAGGGCTTCAGCCTGCGGGATGGTGCGGGGGAAACCGTCGAAGATAACGCCTTTATGGCCACGACCAAAGCCGTCGTAGACCGAGGCGAGGATGGAGACCATCAGCTCGTCGGGGATGAGCTGGCCTTGGTCGATGTACTGCTTGGCGGTACGCCCCAGCTCGGTACCGTTCTTGATTTCCGCACGCAGCACGTCGCCGGTAGAGATGTGCTGAAGGCCGTATTTCTCAATGAGCTTGTCGCTCTGGGTGCCCTTGCCTGAACCGGGAGCACCGAAAATAACAATGTTTTTCATCTTTATATACTGATTTACTTGGTTAACAGTCACGCGTTGTTCCTTGCCCTTGAACCACTGGTCAGGAAGGAGGTCGCCTTTGCGCGCCTCCAAGTCACTGGGCATGTTTGGAAGTTTTACTACTCTCATAATCGTTTAGGGAGTGAAAGGGAAGTGAAAGGGAAGTGAAAGGGGAGTGAAAGGGACGATACTTCATTCTACCACGGTATAGATGTCCCGGAGGTTACGGCCCTGTCCGTTGTAGTCCAGGCCATAGCCCACGATGAAGTCGTTGGGAATCTCTATTACGCAGTACCTGATGTCCAGTTCCACCTGCAGACGGTCGGGCTTCACCAGCAAGGGGCAGATGGCCACGGAGGCGGGCTTGCGGGTGCCCAGGGCTTCCACCATGCGCCTCATGGTAAGGCCAGTGTCCACAATGTCCTCCACGATGATGACGTGGCGACCGCTAAGGTCTTCGTTGATGCCTATCACCTCTTTGATGCGGCCTGTGGACGTGGTGCCCTGATAGGAGGCCAGCTTCACGAACGAAATCTCACAGGGGATGGTGAGGTAGCGCATGAGGTCGGCGGCAAAGACGAAAGCACCATTCAGAACGGCCAGCAACAAGGGGTTCTTGCCCTCGTAGTCACGGTTGATACGGTCGGCAACGGCCTGGATTTTACTCTTAATGACAGCCTCGGGAATCGATGTCTCGAAGGTCTTGTCAAGAATCTTCACTCTGCTCATAGTCTTGGTTTTTAGGTTTACGGGTGCAAAGTTACGAAAAAAGATTGTAATAAAGAAGTAATTTATGAAATTTTTCGCATAATAAACAGTGTCCTTGCTGCGTTCTTTCTAAAAAAGGTTTATGCAAGGATTCAACAAAGGATTTCTATATTTCATCTGCGCCGTGTCGGCGATGGGCGGTCTGCTCTTCGGCTACGACTGGGTGGTGATAGGTGGCGCTAAGCCGTTCTATGAACTTTATTTCGGCATCGGCGAGTCGCCGCTGATGCAGGGTGTGGCGATGACGACGGCCCTGATAGGCTGCTTGGTGGGTGCGATGGTGGCTGGAGGCGCTGCCGACAGGTATGGCCGCAAGCCACTGCTGATGCTGTCGGCGGTGCTGTTCACCGTCTCGGCCATCGGCACGGGACTGTTCAACGACTTCACCTTATTTAATATAGCACGCTTCGTGGGAGGCGTGGGCATCGGCGTGGCATCGGCACTGGCTCCGATGTATATTGCCGAGGTGAGCCCGGCGGAGATTCGCGGACGAATGGTGAGTCTGAACCAGATGACCATCGTGCTGGGCATCTTGGCGGCACAAATCGTGAACATGCTGCTGGCCCGCGACACCTCTATCACTGAGAATATGGCGTGGAACGTGGAGTGGGGCTGGCGCTGGATGTTTTGGGCCGAGACGTTGCCCGCCGCGCTGTTCCTCGTGTTGAGCTTCTTCATTCCGGAGAGTCCAGTGTTTCTCAGAAATGAGAAATTAAAAATGAGAAATGATAAATACGATGACCTTCAAGAGCAGTCCCTTGTTTCTGAAGGTAATCATATTTCTCACTTCTCATCTTTCATTTGTAATCGGAAGTATCGTCGTGTGCTGTTGTTGGGTCTGGTCATTGCCGTGTTCCAGCAGTGGTGCGGCACCAATGTCATCTTCAACTACGCCCAGGAAATCTTCGTCGGCGCGGGCTTCGACGTCGGCGGCATGTTTATCAACATCGTCATCACGGGCGTGGCCAATGTCATCTTCACCTTCGTGGCCCTCTACACTATTGAGAAGTGGGGGCGCCGCTCGCTGATGCTCCTTGGAGCCGGCGGTCTGGGACTCATCTATCTCATCCTCGGCACGTGCTACTTCTTCGAGGTGAAGGGTGTGATGATGGTGGTGCTCGTTGTGGCGGCCATCTCGGTCTACGCCATGACCCTCGCTCCTGTTACGTGGACGCTACTGGCAGAGATTTTCCCCAACCGCATACGAGGCATTGCTATGGCCACCTGCACCTTCGCCCTTTGGGTGGGCTGCTGCACGCTGACGTTCTCGTTCCCCTCGATGAACGCCGCGCTGGGTAGCAGCGGCACCTTCTGGATTTACTCTGCCATCTGTGCCTGCGCCTTCATCTTCCTGTGGAACCGCTGTCCAGAGACGAAGGGCAAGAGCCTGGAGGAACTGGAAAAGGAACTGACATGACACACATACCAATACTAAAACTATGAGACTTCTGACAATGATTCTGACCTTGCTGGCGCTGACTGTCGTTGGGACGGCATCGGGAATTGTGCGCTACGCCTCGCCCTCAGGCCTCGACCCAGAAGGCCTGTCCGTGGACAAGCCCGGAAAGTTGAGGGCAATGGTGGACAGCCTTTTGCCTGGCGACACGCTCTATCTGCTGGACGGGCAGTATGACCAGACGAAGACACTTGTCGTCAACAAACGTGCCTCGGCCGACAAGTGGATCACCATCTGTGCCGCCGAAGGTGCCAAGCCCATCTTCGACTTCCGCGAACAGCCTAACGGCACCAACGGTGTGAAGGTAAGCGGACGGTACATAAACATCAAGGACCTCACCGTGCGCTATGCAGGGAAGAAGGGCGTATGGCTGGAGAACGCCTCCTACTGCCGACTGGAACGGCTCGAAGTCTACGGCTGTTGCGATTCAGGCATTCAGCTGCGCAAAGGAGGTTATAATGTTGTCGTAAACTGCGACTCACATGACAACTTCGACTATCAGGATTCAGGAAGCAACGCCGACGGCTTTGCCGACAAACAGGGCGGTGCGGCCTTCCCCGGGAACACCTACATCGGCTGCCGAGCATGGCATAACTCTGACGACGGATGGGATCACTTCCAGCGCCAGTCGCAGGACACACCGACCGTCTACATGTATTGCGTCACCTACGACAACGGCCCTGCTGAGTTCGACCTTTCATCACATCCGAGGGTTCTCGGCATCGACAGCATACTGCCGTGCATGGAAGGCAAGGATTTGGCCCATTTCCCCAATGGCGGCAACCCTAACGGATTCAAGCTTGGCGGGCAGGGAAAAGACAACAAGGAGAGCAGTAACTATACGCGGCATGACACCAATCTGCAACATTGTCTTGCCGTGGGACACCGTAAGAAAGGATTCGACCAGAACAACAATGCCGGACAGATGACCGTCAGCCACTGCCTGGCCGTCCGCAACGATGTCAACTTTGGATTCGGCAATCCCTATCCCTGCACACTCGACATCTGTCATTGCATCAGCCTGGAACCAATAAGTGGACAGCATTTCGTTGCAGGGCCTGAGTGTACCGTCACCCAGCAAGACAACTCCTGGAACGGGAACGAAAACACGTCTATTCTAGACGGCATAGACATCGTACAGCTGATGCTGGCAGGACGTCAGGCCGACGGCTCTCTGCCCGAAGAATTACGGAAGATACTGGAAAATCTTTAACCTTCACCCCAAGTTGTTATAGCAAACCGCCCGCTGCGAATCATCGCAACGGGCGGTTTTGCATATCTTCTGTATGGTTCCAGTCTTACTCGGCCAGCTTGTTGTCTGAGCCAAGCACGTCGATGATCTTGTGCTTGTACATCTTCTCCATCTCGTCGCGGGCGGGACCGCAGAACTTACGCGGGTCGAACTCACCGGGTTTGTCGTGCAGCACGCGGCGCACGGCGGCGGTGAAGGCCAGACGTGAGTCAGAGTCGATGTTAATCTTGCAGACAGCACTCTTCGAAGCCTTGCGCAGCTGCTCCTCGGGGATACCGATAGCATCGGGCAGCTTGCCGCCGAGCGAGTTGATCTCGTCAACATACTCCTGGGGAACGCTGGAGCTTCCGTGCAGCACGATGGGGAATCCGGGCAGCTTCTCCATCACGGCGTCGAGCACGTCGAAAGCCAGTGGGGGAGGAACCAGCTTGCCGGTCTTCGGGTCGCGGGTGCACTGCTCGGGGGTGAACTTGTAGGCACCGTGGCTGGTACCAATCGAGATAGCCAGCGAGTCGCAGCCCGAACGCTGTGAGAACTCAATGACCTCCTCGGGCTTCGTGTAGTGGCTCTCGGCTGCGGACACCTCGTCCTCAACACCGGCGAGCACGCCAAGTTCAGCCTCGACGGTCACGTCGAACTGGTGGGCATAGTCTACCACCTTCTTCGTCAGGGCAATGTTCTCGTCGAAGGGCAGGTGGCTAGCGTCAATCATCACGCTTGAGAAACCGTAGTCGATGCAGCTCTTGCAAGTCTCAAAGCTGTCGCCGTGGTCCAGGTGCAGCACAATCTCGGGATGAGCGCAGCCCAGCTCCTTGGCATACTCCACGGCACCCTGTGCCATGTAGCGCAGCAGAGTAGCGTTGGCATAGTTACGGGCACCCTTCGACACCTGCAGGATGACGGGGCTCTTCAGGTCACTAGAGGCCTTGATGATGGCCTGCAGCTGCTCCATATTGTTAAAGTTGAATGCGGGAATGGCATAGCCGCCATTGATGGCACGCTTGAACATCTCACGGGTGTTCACGAGGCCTAAATCCTTGTAGTTTACCATAATAAAAATAAGTGTTAGAAAAAACAAATCTGATTTGCGACTGCAAAATTACGTATTTCTTTTGTACCCTGCAAATTTTTCCCGCACTTTTCTTCGCTTGTTCCCAAACTTTTCACGATAAAGTCGCAGTAGAAAGATGCTGTCTGGCTGTTGAAGCAGAAAAATCCGAACCGCCAGCGGTTCGGATTTTCTTGACATGATGACTCTCTGTATCGAAGTTCTATAGTAAACTTTAGAAATCTTCTTACTAATCCTCGTCCCACGCATTGAAGATGTTTCGTGAGCGGTTGGGGTCATTGCTGTCGTCGGCGTTGGGGTCTACTATCGGGTCGCCTGACTTATCTCCGCCGCCACTAAAATCCATTATCGGGGGGAGTTCCACGGTCATCACATCGATGCCGGGAATGATATATGCTTTCTTTTCCATATTTCTTTTTTATTTTGTGTGTTTATATTCGGGTAAATTAACGAATCACGACCTTCTTGCCGTCCTTGATGTAGATGCCCTTATGTGTGGGCTGTTCGCCGTGCTTCACGCCATCGAGGGTGTACCAGTCGCCGACCTTTTCTGTGATTTCCGTGATTTCTGTGTTGCTTATTTCCGTGGTCATGTCGCCGAAGTCGAGCACGAAACTACGTGCGGCGGCGGCCTCGGTGAACCGGAAGTAAGCGCGGCAGGCCAACAGCGTGCGTGCCTTAGCGGTATGCTTCAACGTGTTGTCGACAGTCATGTAGTAGATGTCGGTATTCGTCTCGTTGATGTTGAAAGCGTCATAGTAGCCTATGAACTTCACGTTTCCGTTGGCCTTCGTGATGGTCTGTCCTTCAGTCGAAACGATGGTTACGCTTGGGAATACAGGATTCACGATGTTCTCCTCTGTGCCTTCCGTGTTGTCCCACTTAATAATATAAGGTATGCCGGCCTCTAGTTCATCGACTGCCTCGCCGAAGGTCAGACTGACGTGAGTTTCTGTCATGGTAGCGTCGGTGAGTGTCTTGGCGATGGCTCCTTCGAGGGGCGACCCCTGTAGTGTGAGGTTGAAGGGCAGACAGATGGTGTTCCATGCACCGTCCTTGTAGAGGGTGCGACCAGAGAGGGTGACGCTGACTTCCTTGTCGTTGGCGTGCTGTCCCAATGTGCTGGCGATGTCGGTAGCGCCGTCGTTGAGGATAACGTTCTCAAGGGTGGTGAACATGATTGTCTCCCATTTGCTGCCTTCACCGTTGTATTTGCCCCTGACCTGCACCACGTATTCTTCTGCATCATCCAGGCCCGTCAGCTGGCAAGAGTGGTCGTTGCATGTTTGCGTGGTCCAGGTGACGAGGTCGGGATTGAGACCCTTCGACTCCATGTACCCGCGAATCATCCAGCATAAGTTCTCTGGTCGTGGATTGAATAAATTCTGGGCCTGATACCATTTGCCGTTAAACTCCACCCACTGGCTGTTCGGACTGTTCGTCCCATCATTAATCTCGCAATACGATAGTGGGTGCGTTCCACTTTCTGTTAGTGTGATCCACAGGTTCTCGCCTGGAGTTATTTCCACTGGCTTGTCAAACTCAACCTCATGGAAAGCATTCAACGCTTCTGTTGCTACTACCTGAGTATGGAGCAGTGTCCCGGGAGCATTGTCGCCACCGGAGTAGATGTTCACAGTTATTTCTTCTGAATTGTTACCGTATGATTCAAAGATTGACACCTTCGTCAGCAAATTGCCCGTGACCATTTCTTTGGGGTACATTACGCCCCAGGTGTATTTTTCCTGCCCAAAGCCTAAGCAAGATTCTCTCGTCCCATTGTCATACTGCAGCCATGTAGCCGTTGTGGAGATGAAATTCTCAGGGGCGATGCCGTGCCGCACTTCGTAGCTGTCGGCATAGCCTGTCCAGCTGACTACGGCAGCATTGTGTGTGATCTTTCCGATGGCTAGTTCTCTGGGAGCGGGATAAGCCACGTCGGTGGTGAATGTTACTTCCTTGCTCCAGAAGTCAGCGGCGTTTGCCGGGCGCACCTTGACGGCATAGTCCGTTTCGGGCGAAAGGCCAGTCAGGGTGAATGGATTGGTGCTGGCAGTTACTTCTGCAAAGTCAGTGACTCCAATAGCCGAGTAAGCCACCACCCACGACGAAGCCCCGTTGTTATCTGTCCAGCTCAATACGGCGCTGTTGTTCCTTATGTCGCTGACGGTAAGGTCGGTCGGTGAACCTAAGGGTGGCTCGACGGTGAGGGTGGCGTGTACGACACCGTCGGAGATTGCCCCGCCGGATAAACTGGGAACGAAAAAGAGGAGTCCGTAAGTGCCTATCTCATAAGGAGTGAACGACAGGACGATTTCAATAGTCCCTCCTGCGGGAATTATGCAGTTGGTGCTAGCGAGGTTCTCACCCGAATCGTCTTTTACCCTTCCTATAGAGACACCGCCATTGTATTCGTCGTTGGTGTTGTTGGTGATGTTGAGCGTGACGTTAACTGGCATGCCAAGGTAGATGGTGCTGTGGTCGAGCGTCATGCTGTTGAGCACGAGGTCGATGGTCTTTGGCTGTGAAACTTCATCGGCTACCGTTCCGTTGTCGGTGGACTTTTGTATTCCGATGACTGCATCCTGATTTGAGTTGTAACCATCGTTGGTGCTGCTGCCACCGGCGCCCTGTAAGTCGGGCTTGAGAGCCGAGAGCACGAAGTAATCGTCGCTCATTCCGCCCCATCCCCAGTTGATGTGGAAGAAGTCGGTGCCGTTAGTGTACTTGTAGCCGTCGCACACGAACTCGTGACCGCCTCCGGAGGACTGGCCGCTATAGACCACGGGGCGTGAGTTTTTCACTTCGTGGTAAATAATCTCCACCCAGTTGTCGTATGTATAGAACGTCCGGGATATAACTTGCGTGGTAGTAGTATTGTAGCTGAAATATCTCTTGAGGGCATACGCCACATTTTCGCTGTTGGATCCCGATTCGGGGCCGTAGTCCATCTCCACTGACCAGCCGCAGTACTTCATCAATGTTGATACGGCGTTGGCCTGAGCAGTGTTGTAGCTGCTCTTGTAGCTGTTGAGCATATTGTTCCAGTCGAAAGTCACGGAACCCAAAGCGTCCAGGTCGATGCCTGCTTTCCCCCAAGTGTAGCCTGGGACACCTGCAACTTGTGCTGTCGGCCACTTGTGGTAGTTCATCACCTGTGCCATGGCCGTTGCCACGCAACCGGTGACACAGTGGCTGTAATCAGATTTGTAGTCTTTTCTATACTCAATGCTGCCATCGGCATTTTCCTTATAGTACGGGGTCTGGTTGTAGTAGGGCGCGCTCTGGTTCCACTGGGTGGAAAGCAGAGGGGCTACAGCATTGTGGCCGTTTGAGCGTCGGGGGGTATTGAGCAGTACGCTCTGTGTGCTCATTCCACTCTGGGTTTTCACCCATGCAATCTCGTCGGCGTAACCCTGCAACCAGGCACGCATGTTGGAGGGAATGTTTTCAGTGTCAAGGCTGCCGCTGTCGCTGAAACCGAGGATGGGCGTGGTGCGGTCGTCGTTTGAGACGATGACGAAACCACCATCGTTGACCACGTTGAACACATAAAGCCCGCTGACCTGGCCCGCAGGAGCCACTTGCGTAGCGGTGCCAGGCGCACGGCGGGGACCAGTGGCGGCCTTGTGGTGGTTCACGAATGATTGGGCCAATTGCAGTGCCTGCTCTTCACTAACATTGTCGGCCCATGCCAATGCGGAGCAGATGATGGCGAGCAGCGTCATGAACGATCTCGCCGGCTTGAAGTTAGTTTTTAAATGTTTCATAAATTGTATAAAATTAAGGAAATATGGCGCAAAGGTAGGCAAATTGAGCGGAACGGCCAAAGGTTTTCGTCGAAAACTTTGGCTGTGTGGCGAAAAAAGCGTACCTTTGCAGCCGCTTAGCCCCCTAGTTAGGGGGATGGGGGTCTGAACAGGCGCAGGCTTCCCGTAGAATAATCACATAATGAGTCTGATATCGCTTGTTCAGACCCCCAACCCCCTAACTTAGGGGGCTATTATAATGCAAGACATCAGAAACATCGCTATCATAGCGCACGTAGACCACGGAAAGACAACCCTAGTAGACAAGATGATGCTCGCCGGAAACCTCTTCCGCGAGGGACAGAACCTTAGCGGACAGGTGCTCGACGCCAACGACCTGGAGCGTGAGCGAGGCATCACCATCCTTTCCAAGAACGTATCGATAAACTGGAAAGGTACGAAAATCAATATCATCGACACTCCGGGACACTCGGACTTCGGCGGCGAGGTGGAGCGCGTGCTCAACATGGCCGACGGCTGTCTGTTGCTCGTCGATGCCTTCGAGGGTCCGATGCCGCAGACACGATTCGTGCTGCAGAAGGCCCTGCAGATCGGTCTGAAGCCCATCGTCGTGGTGAACAAGGTGGACAAACCTAGCTGTCGGCCCGAGGAGGTTTACGAGATGGTGTTCGACCTGATGTTCTCGCTCAACGCCACTGAAGACCAGCTGGACTTCCCCGTGGTCTACGGCTCGGCGAAGAATGGCTGGATGGGGCCTGACTACAACAAGCCCACAGACAACATCACTTACCTGCTTGACAAAATCGTAGAGGTCATCCCCGCTCCGAAGCAGCTGGAGGGTACGCCTCAGATGCTTATCACTAGCCTCGACTTCTCTTCGTATACCGGCCGCATTGCCGTGGGTCGTGTGCACCGAGGAAGCCTGAAGGACGGTCAGCAGGTGACCATTGCCCACCGCGACGGTTCCCAAGAGAAAACGAAAATCAAGGAGCTGCACACCTTCGATGGCATGGGGCATCACCGTACAGACACGATAGACTGTGGCGACATCTGCGCCGTCATCGGCTTGGAGAAGTTCGAGATTGGTGATACCATCTGTGACCTGGAGGCCCCGGAGCCACTGCCGCCCATCGCCATTGATGAGCCGACCATGTCGATGCTCTTCACCATCAACGACTCACCTTTCTTTGGTCGAGAGGGCAAATATGTCACCTCGCGTCACATCAATGACCGCTTAATGCGTGAGCTGGAGAAAAACCTCGCCCTGCGCGTGGAGCAGTTTGAGGACTCCACCGACAAGTGGGTGGTCTCCGGTCGTGGTGTGCTCCACCTCTCTGTGCTCATCGAGACCATGCGCCGCGAGGGTTACGAGCTACAGGTAGGACAGCCACAGGTAATCTATAAAGAGGTGGACGGCGTGAAGTGCGAGCCCATTGAGGAGCTAACCATCAACGTTCCCGAGGAGTTCGCCTCGAAGATGATTGATATGGTGACGCGCCGCAAGGGCGACCTCCTTTCTATGGAAAGCCAGGGCGACAGGACGAACATGGCTTTCGAGATTCCTTCAAGAGGAATCATCGGCTTGCGCACCAATATCCTCACCGCCAGTCAGGGTGAGGCCATCATGGCCCACCGCTTCAAGGAGTACCAGCCTTATAAGGGCGATATAGAGCGCCGCGTCAACGGTTCGATGATTGCCCTGGAGACAGGAACGGCCTACGCCTACGCCATCGACAAGCTGCAAGACCGAGGCAAGTTCTTTATCGACCCGGGCGAAGAGGTCTACTACGGACAGGTGGTTGGCGAGCATGTGCACGACAACGACTTGGTCATCAACGTCTGCAAGGCCAAGCAGCTCACCAACGTGCGTGCCTCGGGTACTGACGAGAAGGCCCGCATTGTTCCAAAGGTGGTCATGTCGCTGGAGGAGTGCCTGGAGTATATCAAGGAGGACGAGCTGGTGGAGGTTACGCCGAAGTCGATGCGTATGCGCAAGAGCATCCTCGACCACGACCAGCGCAAGAAAGCCAATAAGGTGTAATGGAAAAGGAAATCCGCAAAGAACAGATACTGGTACGTATCACCGGACAGGACCGCCCTGGCCTGACAGCTTCTATCATGACCATCCTTGCACGTTACGACGCGCAGATTCTCGATATTGGCCAGGCCGACATCCACTCCACCCTCTCACTAGGCATACTCATCCGCATGGACGAGATGAAATCGGGACTGGCCATGAAGGAACTGCTCTTCAAGGCCACCGAACTGGGCGTGAACATCGGCTTCTCGCCCATCAGCGATGACGAGTACGAGGACTGGGTGGGTCATCAGGGCAAGAACCGATACATTCTCATGGTCATGGGTCGACAGCTGGAAGCACGCCAGATAGAGGCCGCCACGCGTATCATTGCCGACCAGGGGTTCAATATCGATGCCATACGCCGCATGACGGGTCGGAAAAGCATTAGGAACACTACTAAGCACATCCGCGCCTGTATAGAACTGTCGCTACGTGGTGAGCCACGCGACCGTCAGGAGATGCAGTCGCAGCTCATGCGCCTTTCGAGCGAGATGGAGATAGACTTCTCGTTCCAGAAGGATGACATGTTCCGCCGCATGCGCCGCCTGATATGTTTCGATATGGACTCCACGCTCATTCAGACGGAGTGCATCGACGAGCTGGCCGAGCGTAACGGTGTGGGGGCAGAGGTGAGGGCTATCACCGAGAGCGCCATGCGTGGAGAGATAGACTTCAAGGAGAGTTTTACCAGGCGCGTTGCCTTGCTGAAGGGTCTCGACGTGAGCGTCATGCAGGACATCGCCGAGCACCTGCCCATCACCGAGGGTGCCGACCGCCTAATGAATATCCTCAAGACTTGCGGATACAAGATTGCCATACTCAGTGGTGGATTCACCTACTTTGGTGAATACCTGCAACGCCGCTACGGCATCGACTATGTCTATGCCAACGAATTGGAGATAGGTGATGACGGCAAGCTAACCGGCCGCTATATAGGCGAAATCGTCGACGGACATCGCAAGGCAGAGCTATTGAAGCTCATTGCACAAGTGGAAAAGGTGAACCTAGCGCAGACCATTGCCGTTGGCGACGGAGCCAACGACCTGCCCATGATTTCGCAGGCCGGACTAGGAATCGCCTTCCACGCCAAGCCCCGTGTCGTGGCCAATGCCAAGCAGAGCATCAACACCATCGGCCTCGATGGCGTGCTCTACTTTCTCGGATTCAAGGACAGCTACCTCGGAGAGCAGGGAAAGCTACAGTAAGCATATATCTTAATGGCTCTTGATTATGACTAAATAGTGCAAAAACATTTGTCGGTAAGAAGCTTGTTGCGTATCTTTGCAGCCAAGGCAAATGATGAAAACGACACGGTTATATTTGCTATTGACTCTACTGCTGTGCTGCCTGTCCACCTCGGCACAGAGGCGGCTTATTGTTGTCGACGTGGAAACGCTTGTGCCCGTCGATGGAGCCAACGTGGTCGGTAACAACCTTTCGGCACAGACGGACACCCTTGGATATATCTTCGTGCCCGACTCCTGCCAGAGCCTGTTGTTCTCGCACGTGAACTACGAGAGCCGGCTCATTAACCTGAAGGAAGTGCGCGACACGGTGTTCCTCATCTCCAAGCTGCTGAACGTGAAGGAGGTGGTGGTATTCGGAAAGACACCACATGTTGAGGAGTATGAGGAACTGCAAAAGCGGATGCGCCTCTCAAAGACTGACATGCAGTTGTCAAGTGCCCAGCCTGGCGACGGCATCAACCTCTTGGGCCTCTTCAACTACCTCATCCCCAAGAAATGGAAGAAAGCCAAAAAAGAAAAACGTAAAGAACGACTGAAGCGTGCCATAGAGGATTACTGATTAACCTGTTTTCTCAATTTGTTTTTATTACTTTTGCACTCTGTATGGGAAAGATTATCGTAGCAGGCATTGGACCTGGCAGC
>Ga0310696_10000965_pt1 | contig 42420 bp, 30 predicted proteins | sample AusTroGonzalo_MG_4_FD_203885 | JGI IMG/M metagenome (GOLD analysis project Ga0310696, IMG submission 203885) | Bovine rumen microbial communities from tropical cattle in Woodstock, Queensland, Australia - Gonzalo_02 (v2) (version 2) | ecosystem: Host-associated > Mammals > Digestive system >... | reverse complement strand
CCTGCTTGTAATCATGTCCAAGCGCCTTCTGGTTTACCGTGCCACACTTGGTACATTTCTTGTCGGTTGTACAGGTTGCCGCACTGACATTCCAACTATGTCCGGTTGCTTTCGCGTTTACAGTTCCGCACACCGTACACTTCTTGTCCGTCGTACAGGTTGCTGCGCTGACATTCCATGTGTGTCCCTTCGCCGCTTCCCCTACAGTACCGCAGACCGTACATTTTTTCGCTGCCGTACAAGTAGCTGCTGTGCGGTCCCAGGTATGCTTTCCGGTTGCCGGAATCGTTCCGTTTCCGTTCTGCGAACCATTTCCACAGCGGGAACACTTTGTCACATACGTTCCTGATGCACCACAGGTAGGTTCTTTCGTTGTTACCTGCTTATAATCATGGCCAAGTGCCTTCTGTCCGATAGTACCGCACTTAGAGCACTTCTTGTCGGTTGTACAGGTTGCTGTACTGACATTCCAACTATGTCCGGTTGCTTTCGCGTTTACAGTTCCGCACACCGTACACTTCTTGTCCGTCGTGCAGGTTGCTGCGCTGACATTCCATGTGTGTCCCTTCGCCGCTTCCCCTACAGTACCGCAGACCGTACATTTCTTCGCTGCCGTACAGGTTGCTGCTGTGCGGTCCCAGGTATGCTTTCCGGTTGCCGGGATCGTTCCGTTTCCGTTCTGCGACCCGATTCCACAACGAGAGCACTTAGTCACATAAGTTCCTGAAGCTCCACAAGTAGGCTGCTTCGTCGTAACCTGCTTAAAATTGTGACCGAGTTTAGTAATAGTTTCGGTCTTGGTTTGTTTGCATACTGTACAAGTATACTTCTTTGAACCATTTGCTGTACATGTAGCATTTGTTGTGCTTGTTAACGACCAGTTATGCTTTCCGGTTGCAGGAATGGAGCCGTTACCATTTTGACTACCGGCGCCACATTTGGAACATTTGGTTACATAAGTACCCGCTGTTCCACAAGTCGGCTGTTTCGTGGTAACAGTTGTCCAAGTATGGTTGCAAGCTGCCTGTTTCTGAGCCAAACTCTTGCTGATACTCGACGTGGATGTGTTGTTGATTACCACATTCTCGTCATGCTTATGTCCGCAAGATTCATCACTACACCCAGCTTGTTCATCCTCCTGATGCCCCCCTTGTTCATCAGCATGATCATGCCCATCGTGATCTCCACACTCTGAGCAGGCCACTTCTGTAGTGGCAGCCATTGCCGGTGTGATATTACTGAAAACCATCATTAACACCAGTAAGAAGCCAAGCAATTGTTTTGCTTTTTGTTTCACTGTTTTACCTCTTTTCATTTTTTACAAAAACTTATTATCGCCAAAAGAATCACAGAATAAACTCATGGTCCGCTATTGTAAGCCCATTTGAAACACACGTCAGGCGGCACCTCTGTATTACACTGAGGCGCCGCCTCTTCTTTAAGATGAAAACATACAACTATGTGTACAAGTACACGCATGTGTTTATTCACTACATAACGTTTATACTGTATAGTGGTTATCGATTAATACACATACATGTCCAACAATTGATCCATGTAATCTTCTATCGTCCAATAGTCGAAGCCATCAACATCATACAATTCAGGATAAGACGTAAAACCTACTTGACGATCATTGTTTCGAGTGTTGCACTCAACTTCGCCATAATCATTTGTGAAAATAACAATGTTATCCATGTAACCTTGGAACTCCTTGAGCCGTTCTTCTCTCTCAGCAGGTTTGTTCTTGTATTCCACATTGATTTTATTAATTTCCTCACGAACTAAAGTTTCCGTAACAGACATCGCCAAACAACACGATACCATCGTTACATAGTGATCCCTATCCTCTTGGTCTTCAATCGCCTCTGCGTTCGCAACAATCTGAGGATAAAAATTGAAAAATGTCTGTTCCCAAGCACATGCAAAGTTATTGTCTATCGGCACAGTACACCCAATTGTTAGGTGCGCTCCTTTTTCACACAAGTCATATGCAATGGAACCGTTATAGGGATTCTCATCATAATCATCTGCCCCCTGAGCAGAATAGCAGACCAATAGCGACGCAACGTCCAGGTTTGAAAAATCTCTACCTCGAAGATTATCTTTTGTTATTGTTTTACCATTAGAAACATAAAGATAACCACCTGCTGAAGTATAATCCCCATGTCCGGTATAAACAAAGCAGGATACTTCGTCCATATAATCGACAAAACTTTTCTCCGTCAAACTGCTATACCCATATTTATCAACGTTCCCTTCATACTGACTGTGATTAAACAAATACTCTATTCCGTTCGCATCTTTAGGGAAAGAAACCTGAGTTAATCCCGGAATCGATTCATCGCCGTATACAATAACAACATCAGTATTACGTACCTCGGGCTCCTGCACCTCACCTGACTGTCCTTCATTTCCTTGTCCCGATTCTACTTGGCGAACTTTTATAATCCATTCAACCCCGCAATCAGAACAGATTTTTACATCTTCAACAGTGTTTGCTACACTCCCCGGTCTCTCAATTCTGGTAAAATCATGGCTTTCTGCAACATATCCACAGTTTTTGCATTTCTTAGTACAAGTTGCCGCATCTCTCTCCAAAAAATCATGACCGGCATAATTTTGAATGCTTTCACCGCCAAGAACATGACCACAACCAGGATTGACACACATATAAAGTCTTTCCCCGGATTCACAGTTTCCGGGTTCCTTTGTTACTACCCAACGATAATCATGTTCCAACTCCTGCGAAGCCGAACATGACGCGCATTTGTATGTGTCATGTCCACCTGCTCCATATACACTTGATTTAATGTTCCAGGAATGTCCCTTGGCAGGCTCACCGACCTTACCGCAGACTGTACATGTCTTATCCTCTGTACATGTCGCTTTACTACGGTCCCATGTATGATCGCCGGTCGCAGGGATATATCCGTTTCCGTTCTGCGATCCATTTCCGCAGCGAGAGCACTTTGTTACATAGATTCCTTGTGTACCGCAGGTAGGTTGCTTCGTAACTACCTCGTGATAATCGTGGCCAAGTTTTGTGATTGTTTCTTTCTTGGTCTGTGCACAAACAGAACATGTGTAAAGCTTATATCCATCTTTCGTGCAGGTTGCATCAGTTGTACTGGTGTAAACCCAAGTATGTTTTCCTGTTGCGGCGATATAACCATTGCCATTCTGCGAGCCAGCACCACAACGTGTGCATTTGGTTACGTAGATTCCCTGTTCGCCACAAGTCGGTTCTTTTGTTGTGGTCTGCTTGTAATCATGACCAAGCGCTTTCTGTCCAACAGTACCACACTTCGTACACTTCTTATCGGTTGTGCAGGTTGCCGCACTGATATTCCAAGTATGTCCGGGTGCCTTTACGCCTACCGTACCACAAACAGTACACTTCTTGTCCGTTGTACAGGTTGCTGCCGTGACATTCCATATGTGGCCTTTTGCAGTTTCTCCTACTGTACCGCAAACGGTACATTTCTTGTCAGCCGTACAGGTTGCCGCCGAACGATCCCAGGTATGCTTACCGGTCGCCGGGATATAACCATTGCCATTCGGCGAACCAGCACCGCAACGAGAGCATTTCGTTACATAAGTGCCCTGTGCTCCACAGGTAGCGTCCTTTGTGATAACCTGCTGATAATCATGGCCGAGGGCCTTCTGTCCTACCGTACCACACGTAGTACACTTCTTGTCCGTCGTGCAGGTTGCTGCACTGATATTCCAGGTATGTCCTTTCGCTGCTTCAGCGACAGTACCGCAGACGGTGCACTTCTTAGCTGTTGTACAGTTAGCTGCACTGATATTCCAAGTATGTCCCTTAGCTGCTTCCCCTACAGTACCGCAGACAGTACATTTCTTCGCTGCAGTACAGGTTGCAGCAGAACGATCCCAAGTGTGCTTGCCGGTTGCCGGAATATAGCCGTTGCCATTCGCGTTTCCGGCGCCACAACGAGAGCATTTCGATACGTAAGTACCCTGTGCTCCACAGGTGGCGTCCTTAGTGATAACCTGCTGATAATTGTGGCCGAGGGCCTTCTGACCTACGGTACCACACTTCGTACACTTCTTATCGGTGGTACAGGTTGCTGCACTGATATTCCAGGTGTGGCCGGTTGCCTTTGCGTTGACCGTACCACAGACTGTACATTTCTTGTCCGTCGTGCAGGTTGCTGCACTGACATTCCATTTATGTCCCTTTGCTGCTTCGCCTACAGTACCGCAAACCGTACATTTCTTAGCTGCAGTACAAGTAGCTGCCGAGCGGTCCCAAGTATGCTTGCCGGTTGCCGGAATCGTTCCGTTTCCGTTCGCATTGCCGGCACCACAACGGGAGCACTTGCTCACATACGTTCCCGAAGTTCCACAGGTAGCATTCTTGGTGATAACCTGCTGATAATTGTGGCCGAGTTTGTTGATTGTCTCGGTCTTGGTCTGACCACACACGGAGCACTTATACGATTTCGAACCATTCGCCGTACAGGTAGCATTTTTCGTGCTGGTTACTTTCCATGTGTGCTTTCCGGTTGCAGGGATGTACCCGTTACCATTCGGATTGCCTGCACCGCACTTGGAACATTTGGTTACATACGTACCCGAAGATCCGCAAGTCGCATTTTTCGTTACAACTGTTGTCCAAGTATGGCTGCAGGCTGCCTGCTTCTGAGCCAAACTCTTGCTGATACTCGACGTGGATGCCGTGCCATGATCCGCAGCAGCATTGTCATGCTTAACGTTACAGAGTTCATCATTACACTCTGTATGCCCATCCTCCTGATGACACCCTTGTTCATCAGCGTGGTCATGTCCATCGTGATCTCCACACTCTGAACAGGCCACTTCCGTAGTGGCGGCCATTGCCGGTGTGATGGTACTGAAAACCATCATGAACATCAGCAAGAAGCCAAGAAACCGTGTTGCTTTTCGTTTCACTTTCCTACCCCTTACATAATATATTTTCCGCAAAAGTGCGGAATGCCTTATTCTATCACGTGGCAAAAAAGTTTGTCAATAAGGTTTACTATTGTTTTTATGTTTTTGTGTATACAAAGCACCGATTATTAGGGCATTTTACGTATTTCTTATTATTACAAGGAAGATTTCTGATCAAAGTGATTTACGGTCATGCTCTGTCCAAACTGCGTAGAACTATTTCCTGTTATTCGATAAAGCAATAACGGAAAATCATATATTAGATGGTCTATTTTTGTATACAAAAATAGGGGGACGGCGATTCCCTTTTTTCGGAATGCATCGTCCCCTAAATCCATTAATCTGTGTACATATCCAGCATCTCTTCCATGTAGTCTTCCATCGTCCACAGGCCGATGTCATTAACATCATACAGTGCGGGATAATACGTGAAACCTACTTTGGTGTCATTGTTCAAAGTATTGTACCCAACCTGTCCGTTCTCATTGGTGAAGATGACAATGTTGTCCTTGTACGAAAGGAACTCGTTCTCCAATTCGCTTCTTCTCGTCGGGTTGTTCCTATACTCCACATAGAGGTTCGAGATTTCTTCCCTAACCACGGTATCTGTCACAGACATTGCCAGGCAGCATGTCAACAGCTTCACGTAGTCATCTCTCGCCTCTTTATCCTCGATTGTCTCGGCATTTGCAATGATCTGAGGATAAAGGCGGAAGAACTCATTTTCCCAGTGAACAGAGAAATTGTTGTTGATGGGGACAACACATCCAATTGAAACCAAAGCTCCCTGTTCGCAAAATGCATACGCTACCGAACCATTGTACGGGTTGTCATCATAGTCATCGGTGCCCTGTGCTGTGTAGCACACCAGAACGGAAGCGAGATCAAGGTTAGACAGGTCTCTGTTGGCAAGCGATCTTGCATAGATTTCAATGTCGTCAGAGATTGCAAGGTGGCTGCCGCCGGAACAAGTTCCATGTCCGGTATAAACAAAGCAGGACACCTCATCGATGTAATTCAAAACCTGTGCTTTGGTTGTTTCATCGTACTCATATCTGCTTACATTGCCATTGAAGATCTCCGAATTGTTAAGATTACTCTCGATGTTTCTGGCATCCTTCGGGAACGAAACCTGAGTCAACCCCGGAAGGGAATCGGAGCCGGAAATGATCACGGCGTCGTTGTTACGTTCCTGTGTGCTCGGCTGACCTCCCTGACCGGATCCAGTCTGACGAACCTTTACAATCCATTCGGTTCCACAGTCCCTGCAGATTTTTACTTCCTCGATCGTATTCGCAACACTTCCTGTTCTCTCCACTTTGTAAAAATCATGGCTTTGCTCTACATAACCGCAGTTTTTGCATTTCTTGGTGCAGTTCGAAGCGTTTCTCGGCAGGAAATCATGACCCTCGTAATTCTGGATGCTTTCCCCTCCGAGGACATGACCGCAATCCTGGTTCACGCACATGTATACCCTGGAACCGGATTGGCAATTGCCGGGCAGCTGTGTCACTACCCATTGATAGTTGTGTTCCAACGTCTGCGTTGCCTTACAACGGGAACATTTGTAAGAATCCTGACCTTTTCCGAGAGCCCCGACTTCACTTGAGGTGAGCACCCAGTCATGACCTTTTGCTACCTCTCCGACTTTCCCGCACTCCGTACACACTTTATCCGTGGTGCAGTTAGACGCATTGAGATTCCAGGTGTGCTTACCGGTTGCAGGAATTTCACCGTTGCCGTTCGGAGATCCGATCCCGCAGCGGGAGCATTTGGTCTCATAGTTTCCTGCTTTGCCGCAGGTAGGCTTCTTTGTCGTTACCTGTCTGTAATCGTGACCGAGCTTTGCGATCGTCTCGGTCTTGGTCTGTTTGCAGACCGTGCAGGTGTACTTTTTCGATCCGTTGGCGGTACACGTAGGGTTGGTGGTGCTCGTCAGGGACCAGTTATGGTTTCCGGTCGCAGGAATCTCACCGTTACCGGTCGAAGACCCGATCCCGCAACGGGTACACTTGGTCTCAAATGCACCTGCTGTACCGCAGGTAGGCTGCTTCGTCGTCACCTGCTTGAAATCATGACCGAGCTTTGTGATCGTCTCCTTCTTGGTCTGCTTGCAAACAGAACAAGTGTAAAGCTTGTAGCCGTTGGCCGTACATGTCGGATTGGTGGTGCTGGTGTATACCCAGGTGTGGTTTCCTGTTGCAGGAATTGTTCCGTTCCCGTTCGGGGAACCGATTCCGCAACGGGTACATTTAGTCTCATACGTGCCGCCCACACCACAGTTCGGCTGCTTCGTTGTCACCGTCTTGTAATCGTGACCGAGTGCATTTTGGCCTATAGCACCGCAGACAGTACATTTCTTCGCCGCCGTACACGTCGGTGCAGAACGATCCCAGGTATGATTTCCGGTTGCGGGAATTGTTCCGTTGCCGGTCGAAGAACCGATCCCGCAGCGGGTACACTTGGTCTCATATGTACCGCCCGCACCGCAGGTGGGCTGCTTCGTCGTTACCTGCTTGAAATCGTGGCCGAGCTTCGCGATGCTTTCCGTCTTGGTCTGCTTGCAGACCGTACAGGTGTACTTTCTCGAGCCGTTGGCAGTACACGTAGGATTCGTTGTACTTGTTAACGACCAGCTGTGATTACCGGTTGCGGGAATCGTTCCATTTCCGCTCGAAGAGCCTGCATTACATCTCGAGCATCTGCTCTCGTACGCACCTGCTGTTCCGCAGGTGGGCTGTTTCGTTGTCACTGTTCTGAAGCTGTGGCCGAGTTTGTTGATCGTCTCAGTCTTAGTCTGTCCGCATCCGGTACATCTATACTTCCTCGAACCATTGGCCGTACAGGTTGCATTGGTCGTACTTTGCAATGACCAGTTGTGCTTTCCGGTTGCCGGAATCGTTCCGTTACCATTCGGGCTGCCGGCACCGCACTTGGAACACTTTGTAACATAGGTACCTGCCGTTCCGCATGTCGGCTGCTTCGTCGTAACGGTTTTCCAGGTATGGTTGCAAGCTGCCTGCTTCTGAGCAAGGCTCTTGCTGATACTCGACGCGGATGCATTACCGATCGTCACATCCTCGTCATGATCGTGGTTGCAGGATGCATCGGTACATGCTTCCTGTCCCTTCTGATGATCCCCTTCAGTGAGCGTGTGTTCATGATCTCCACACTCTGAGCAGATCACTTCTGCTCTGGCGGCCCATGCCGGTGTGATGGTACTGAAAACCATCATAGACATCAGCAACAAGCCAAGAACCTGTTTTGCTTTTTGTTTCACTTTACTACCCCTAAGTATAATATATTTTCCGTCAAATCGCGGAATATCTTATTCTATCATGTTATAAATTGTTTTTCAATGCGATCAGTTATTGTTTTTATGTTTTTAGGTTTCCCTGTATGCAGTAATACAGCGCTTATAGTATTCTTATATAGCCGGCATTCAAGAACGGCCCATCATTTTCTCCTCATGGGGCATACATTCTTATCACGTATTATAATAAGGTAGAATTACCTGTTATTCTATTTTATAAATATTTTATTATTTGCAGATTGTATAGAATGATTTGGAGACACAAAAAAGCCGAAGCAGTCTCCTGCTTCGGCTCTGTTCCCGGCAACATAAAAGTAATCTCATAAAGGATAAATATTTATCGCCTGATTGTCCATTCATTAACATTTCGTTCCAAAATATTATTCCAGAACAACCCAAACCAATGAACCATCCGCTTTCTTAGCCGCGACAATTTTTCCGTTAGTCGCAATCTCCTTAACATCACTCCAGGACTTTACCTCATCCTGTGCTTGATTATTCCCTGTTGACGCTTCCATCTCCAATGATACGGTTCCATCAGTATGGAGTCCCACAATCACTCCACCTCCCGCACAAATACTGCAAACGTCTTTCCATTTTGACACTTCACTGTTGGAGTACTTCGAAATTGGATATGCAAAAACCTTCCCATCAGCTTGAACCCCAAACACACCATAGTCGTTAACTGCTATTTCAGACACTTTACTCCATGATTCCATTCCTCGCGGAGAATACTGTTGGTCTAAGACTGTTCCAATCGTACCATCCTTCTTCAGATAATAGTCACCGTCAAGCCATACAACGTGATTATCTTTTTCTATAATGTTTTCAAAATCATTTTGACCTACCCTGTCATACGCCTCCACCAATTTCCCGTCAGAAAGGAGGAACAGGTTGTTGACTCCCTCTCTCCATAGATCGCAGGTAATAATGGTATGAGTCGACAAAAAAGCTTCTATATATGGCCATTCATAAACCTGATTTGCAACACTTACAATCTGGCTGGTATTTTTGCTATCGCACATTTCCCTAATACTATCGATATATTGCGAGGAATAGCAAAACGATCCCTGATTACCAACCGCATACAGTCCTTCAAAAGTGCTCCGCAGCGAGGATATGTTTTTCCACCCCTCAACACTCTCCATATCAAATGTCACTTGCGAACCTAATTCAGACAACGGTGTGATACGGACAGTACCATCTGACTGAACATCTGCAATGTAGTTTTCACCACATACCAATTTGTGTGATGGCACTTCGGCAACCACACCGTTTTCTGTTGATGACGGGGATACTTCTTCAATAGGTTCCGGTTTTTCCGTTTCTTTGTCCGAATTCTTACGGCTACATGCGGACAAAAGGATTACAGCAATCAAACCCCACAGATAAAGTAATTTTCTCATCTCTAACCTCGCTTTCATGTTTGCGCGTCATACCGTGATGACAATACACAAGGCAGAAGTAATAAGTTTGGGTATCAGCTTTTTCAACATAGTATATCACTCCCTTCTGCGAAAAGGACGATATGTGATAGTCCCAGTTTGAGATTACCACATATCGTCTCTTGTGTCAACGACTATCTGTTGTAGTCTATCAAGAGGGCAGCATTACCGTTGTCGAAGAAACTGATTTAGTTGAAAAACAAACTTCTCAAATACGCCGTATACGCCTCTTCATCCTCAGGTGAAACATAGGAATGACCGGAATGGCTGAAGTATAACCCTCCCGCAGGAAAATATGCTACGTACACCTTGTCTTCGGGAACTTCGCTGTCGGACAGGAATTCACGCATCTGATCAACAGTCATCCCCCGATTACTTATCGCCATCGCGTCAGCCTGATCGTATATGGTTTTCCAATCGGCATTTCCCGAAGTATAAGCACAACGATAATTACCGGAACCTCTTTCCCAAACAAGTATAACAATTTCGTATTTTTCGGCTGTCCAATCAAATGTCTTCTCAGACCCATCCAGCATTGGCTCACTCTCTCCCTGCGCCTGCGCTCTGTCTTCCGAAATGCTCTTCGCTCCGAAGGTTAAGGTAACAACAAAAGCGCTTAGCCCGAGGATCCAGACAAGAGAGGCCAAAACACGGTTTTTTCTCCTGTCTGAAATTATATTTTGCATTCTTTCCATCAGAAAACCACTTGCAAATCCAATGTATGCCTGCCCCATATCAGGTTCCCCGGCGCTGTACAAAAGGACTGCCATCGCATATTTTCTTTTCTCTTCATCTGTCATGTCTTGTGTTACGTCATCGTCACATGCCAACTCCAGATCCCTGGATAGCAAAATAAAGGCAATCCACACCAGAGGATGAAACCAGTAGACAGTCAAGACAACAGTACACAAAACCTTTATGATATTGTCCTTATGTTTTATATGCACCTTCTCATGCGCCAGCGCACTGGTTAACGCCGAATCAGCGATGCCATGCGGAACATAGATGCGGGGACGGAGTATTCCAAAAACAAGCGGGACCTCGATTCCATTACATCTGTAATAGTCCTCTTCCTTTATTCCCTCGGATAGCGCCCTTTTCAATCGCCAAGCTCCGAAGATGTGAACAAGGCTCAGCGCTGCTACCCCGATTAACCACACAATGCTTCCAATCTTGGCAATCGTGGACCACGGGATTTCTTTGCCCGAAGGTGAAGTATCCGATGCCCTTTCCTCGGATTCAACAATCTGTTGTGAAGTACTATTTAGAGATGTTTCTTCCGCCTTCGGCGCAATTATGGACACCGCGTTAGGAAGCGGTCTTGATATGCGCACAAAATCGCTTACTGTAAACGGGCATAACAATCTGACAAACACCAAAAGCCAAATCACGCACAGAATGCGGTTTATCCGTCGACGCGCTATCACACGCAAAAGGAAAACAAATGCAATGAGGAACGAGGAACTCAGACTGATGTTTAGTATAGTTAAGAAAACCTTTATCATCATAAACCCCTTCACGAGCTCACACAATCAAAGCGAAGCAATCACTGCTCACCGGTATCAGCGTTCTTCAACAGCCGAATAATAGCGTCAACATCTTTCTCAGAGATTTTTTGCCTCTTCACAAAACCTGCAACGAACAGCGGAAGCGAACCGTCGTAGGCGGTATTTACAAACTCTCTTCCTCTGCCGGAAAAATACTCATCCCGCGCAACCACTATTCTGACAACTCCATCATTCCCACGCTCGAAAAGACCTTTTTCACATAATTTTCGAATAACCGTGTGTGTCGTGGTACGTGCCCAGCCGAGTTCTTCCTTAGCCTTTTTTACAAGATCCGAACTGGAAACCGGAGCCAAGCTCCAGATCATCTCGGCAAATCGTGTTTCCATTTCCCCAAGTGATGGATATGTTTTCATTTTTATCTCCCTGTATATTAAATATCGACACGCTGAACAACCGTTCAACGTGCCGATGTCCTGTCCTATACAGTTTACTGCGGATAGTCTGTGCTGTCAAGATTATATCTTAAAGCACTTCTGTATCGCCTTCCGGTCTCCGAGCACCAGCATTGTCATTTCATCATCGAGTTTCGTGTCCGGGGTGACGATCAGGGTCATCTTTCCGTCGCGCTTGATGGCCAGGATGCTGATCCCGTATTTCTTACGGATATCGATGTTGCCGATGGTGTGTCCGACCCAGCCCTCGGGGACGGTCACCTCGAAGATGGCGTTGCTGTCGTCCAGGCGGATGTAGTCGCGGATGTGGTCGGAAGCGTAACGGATGGCCGCCCACTCAGCGACCTGTTTCTCGGGGTTGATCACCTCGTCGGCGCCGTTCCGGAGAAGGAACTTGGCCTGCACGTCGCGGTCAGCGCGGGATACTACCACTTTTGCGCCGAGCTCCTTGAGGAGCGATGTGGTCTCCAGCGAGCTTTGGAAATCGCCGCCGATCGCCACGAAGCAGACGTCGTAGTTGTTGACGCCTAAGGTGCGCAGGAACGCCTCGTTGGTGGAGTCGCCGATCTGCGCGTCCGTAACGAACGGAAGAATGCTGTTCACGCGGACCTCGTTGCGGTCCACCGCCATGATCTGGTGTCCCAGCTCATTCAGTTTCCGCGCCATCATAAAGCCGAAATTGTTGACGCCGATCAGTAGTATGGATTTCATCGTATTCCTCCCTTATCCTACAACAATCTTTTCTTCCGGACACTTGGATACCTCCGCGTCGCGGCCGGAAATCGCAGCGTAAATTATCGTCAGACCGCCCACGCGGCCGAAGAACATCAGGATCATCAGGATGATACGGGACACTACGCCGAGGGTCGGCGTAAGCCCTAACGACAGGCCTACCGTAGCCACCGCAGACCCGGTCTCAAAGAGACATTTGGAAAGAGGAACGTTCTCGATAATACTGATCACGGACGCTCCGAAAAATGCAAGGAAGAGGTACAGCACCAGAATGGTGGATGCGCTCTTCACGGTTCCGTCCTCGATGCGGCGGCCGAACATCTGCGCATTCTTTCTTCTGCGGAACACGGTAGCCGCATTGGCCAACAGCACCGCAAGGGTGGTGGTCTTCATACCGCCGGCGGTCGATCCCGGGGATCCGCCGACCAGCATCAGCATGATCATCATCATTTGCCCGACTCCCGTGAGGGCGCCGAGATCCGAGGTGTTAAAGCCCGCGGTCCGAGGCGTTACCGCCTGAAACAGGGAGAGGCAGAGACGGTCGCCCAAAGACTCCCCTGCGTACTCTCCGAAGAAGAACCAGAGCATGGGCAGCACAGTCAAAACAAGGGACGTCACAAGCACGACCTTGGTCTGCATGCGGTAGCGTTTGAAATGGTATTTGTGCTGGCGGATATCGCTCCAGGTAAGGAAGCCGATGCCGCCCACGATGATCAGCAGGCAGATCGGCAGCACAACCCACGGATTGCCCGCCATTCCGGTCAGGGACGAATACTGCCCCGTCCTGCTTCCCATCAGGTCAAATCCGGCGTTGCAGAACGCCGAGATCGAGTGGAAGAACGCCATCCAGATACCCGCAGCGCCGAACTCCGAGCAAAACGCCGGGAGCAACAGAACCGCGCCGATTGCCTCGAAAAGGAAAATGGAGAGCACCGCGAATTTCGCCAGATGCACCACCCCGCCGATCTGCGGCGCGGAGATGCTGTCCTGCAGGACGCTCCGCTGCATCAGGGATATTTTCCGACCCGAGACGCTGGCGATGAACAGGGCAATGGCGATGACGCCGATACCGCCGATCTGGATCAGCGTTATGATCACAGCCTGCCCGAAGGCGGACCAGTAGGTTGCGGTGTCCTGCACCACAAGACCCGTCACGCAGACCGCCGAGGTTGCCGTGAAAAGGGTGTCACCGAAGGACGTCACCTGCCTGCTCTGCGAGGCGATCGGCAACATCAGGATCAAGGCCCCGGCCAGAATGACCGCGGCAAATCCGATGATGATAATCTGAAACGAAGACAGTCTCCGCGGCAATTTCAGCCCGGCCATATTTCGCTCCCCCTGATTCCCTAACTTTCGCTACTTCTTGCGCTCTTTCTTCGCACGGCTTGCGGACGCCTGTCGTGCAGCATCGCTGCCCTTGCGGTACACAAGGACAACGTCGTCCTTCTTGATCTCCGTGTCCCCGTTGGGAATGATCATCCGGCCCTTCCGCTCGACAGACACGATCAGCTCCTGACGGGAGATATCCAGATCGCAGATCCGGTCACCGACCCACGGATGCTCCTCGCCGACAACGATCTCGCGGAGGTTCATATCGCTCCGCTCCGCAAAATGCTGACCCGCCAGGACCAGCACATCCCCTTCGTGAATGACGGTATCCCCGTCCGGGACAATCTGGTCGCTGCCCCGCATCACAACCGTCAGAAGCAGCTGCGGCGGAAGCACGATATCCCGAAGTTTCTTTCCGCACCAGCTGTGCCCGTGGTTCACGGCAGACGTGATAAACCGTACTTCATGCTCCTCGCCCTGGGTCATGGAATTCTTGATCTTTGTGTATTTTTCGACGAATCCGGCGGATATGATACCTGTCGGGACCGCCACCATTCCGACGCCCAGACAGGCGATGATGATCGCAAGGATCCGCCCCGCGGTGGTCACCGGGTAGATGTCGCCGTAGCCCACCGTAAGGATGGCCGATGTCGACCACCAGATGCCGGAAAATGCATTGTCAAACCCCGAGTTGTGCCCGTGCTCCAAACTGTACATCGCAAGGGACGACGCGACCATCAGCATCAACAGGAGGCAGATGGAGGAAAACAGCTGGTTCTTCTTCTCGTACAGAATGTCGGTGATGACATTGAAGGCGTCGTACTGCGCGTTGATCTTGAAGAGTCGGAATATGCGGAACACCCGCAGGATCCGGAACGCGACGATACCGCCCGGCACCATGATCGGCAGGTAATACGGGAAGAACGTGAGCAGGTCGATGATCCCGTAGAAGGAGATCGCAAAGGCGAGCTTCGCGCCCCAGTAGGATTTGCCGGGGTACAGGTACTCGGCGGTCCACAGACGAAGGATGTACTCGATCGTGAAGATAATGATCGTGACCAGCTCGATGGCGTTGAAGAGAGGCCTGAGGTTGTCCAGCTCGTCAAAGGTGTCCGCGAACGTGACGAACAGGTTCAGAAGGATTACGGCAACAATAAAGATATCGAACGCCCGGCTGAGAGTGTCCCGGCGGTCGCCGATGGAGATGACGTGATAGATACGCTTCTTCCACTTCTTCATTGTGCTCCTCCCTTCCTGCGCTGCAAACGGCTGCTTCTTGCGACTTCCTTCCAGATGCCCGGATGGAAAAGCATCAGAAGCGGGAACAGCTCCAGTCGTCCCGCGATCATATCAAAGATCAGGACCAGTTTGCTGAACACCGAAAAATGCCCGTAGTTCACGGTGGGGCCGACCTTGGAAAGGCCGGGGCCGACATTGTTGATCGTTGCAGCAACCGCTGTGAGATTGGTCTCCATGTCGTTGCCGTTTAGAGCGATCAGGAGTACCGACACGGCAAATATGGTGATAAACGTGACAAAGTATACGTTGATGGACCGCACCACCTCGTGCTCCACCGGTTTGCCCTCGTAACGGATCTTCTTGATGCTCTTCGGATGAAGGTACGCCGCAAGCTCCTTCTTCACGGTCTTCGCCGCAATGCTGATACGGGAAACCTTCATACCGCCGGCGGTACTGCCCGCGCAGCCGCCGATGAACATAATCAGTACCAAGAGAGCCTTGGCTGCCTGCGGCCACGTGTCGAAATCCACCGTGGAAAATCCGGTGGTGGACATGATAGACGCAACCTGGAACGCCGCGTGGCGGATGCCGTCCGAGACGCTGTACAGATTCCGTATGGTGAGGAAGACGAAGGCAACCGACGCAAGCACGATCAGAATGTAATTGCGTACCTCCTCCATCCCCAGCGCCTTGCGGAACTGACGGAACACGATAAAGTAGTAGGCGTTAAAGTTCACGCCGAACAGGATCATGAACACCGTGATGACCCACTGTAGATACGGAGAATACGCAGCGATACTGCTGGTGCGCACGCCGAATCCGCCGGTGCCGGCCGTAGCCATGGCGTGGTTCACGGAGTCAAACAGGCTCATGCCGCCCACGCGGAGAAGGATCAGTTCAACCGCCGTCAGGCCGATGTAAATGAAATACAGGATCCGCGCGGTATGGCGGGCTTTCGGGACTAATTTGCCGACCGAAGGTCCGGGGCTCTCCGCGCGCATGATATTCATGTTGGAACCGCCGCTCAGGGGCACGATAGCCAAAAGGAATACAAGGATTCCCATACCGCCGACCCAGTGGGTCATACTGCGCCACAGAAGCGTGCATTTCGCCAACGGCTCCATGGCCGCGCAGATGGTGGCACCGGTCGTGGTAAATCCCGAGGCCGCTTCAAACAGAGCGTCGATGAACTTCGGAATATCGCCGCAAAGCCACATCGGAAGTCCGCCGAAGACGCTTAAGAAAAGCCAGCTGAGAGCGGTGGAAACACAGCCTTCCTTCAGGTAGAACACCTGATTGTCCGGCTTGCCGTGAGCCAGGAGCCAACCGCAGATTTCGCATACCAGGGCCACCGCGAGGTAGTACCAGCCGGCCTTCTCCCCGAAGTAAACCGCGGCGGCGCAGGGACCGAGCAGCATCACGCCCTCGATCTTCAGCACCGATCCCAAAATGTATGCAATCATTGCATTGTTCATGCCGAACTGTCGCTCCTGTTTTCAGCGTTTATTGGTGTTTCCGGCTTATATGCTGCCGGTTAAAGTATTTGCGGTCACGTCATTTTACGCTTACCGCATATCCGTGGTCACTGCAGGATCTCCGTAAGGCTGTGGAATCCCGTATGCTTCGTAACGATCATTACCGTATCGCCGACGCGGATGCAATCGTCACCGCTTGGAATGATGATCTTTCCGTCGCGGTTGATGAAGGCGATGAGAAGCTCGCTCTTGCGCTTCATCTCGCGGAGCGGAACATCCGTAACCTCGGACGCTTCCTCCACACGGAATTCGAGGGCCTCGACGCGGTGATCAAAGAGATGGTACAGCGTCTCAATGGTGTTGCTCCGGGACTCGTTACGGGCACGCACATAGGCGATGATCGCCTCCGCCGTGATGTATCTCGGATAGATGACGCTGCCGAGCTCAAGGCTGTTCACAACGCTCTTGAAGTTCATGCGGTTGATCTTCGTGATGACCTTGGCCTGGGAGATTTTCCGGGCGTACAGCGTCAATATGATGTTGACTTCATCGATACCGGTGAGCGGGACAAATGCGTCCGTCCGCTCGATACCCTCCTCCTTCAGGAGATTTTCCTCGGTTCCGTCGCCGTTGATGATGACCGCCTTCGGGAGTAAAATGCTCAGCTCGTCGCATCGCTCCCGGTTCTGCTCGATGATCTTGACGCTGATGCCTGCGTGCAGCAGCTCAAGCGCAAGATAATACGCGGCCTTGCTTCCGCCGACGATCAGCGCGTCGCGGACGCGGCGGGACTTGAAGCCGAAGGTATCCATAAAGGTTCTGATGTTTCTGCGGGACGCCACGAAGGTCAGCGTGTCGCCGCTCTCCAGCCGGAACGAACCCGAGGGGATATACACTTCCCCGGCACGCTCCACAGCGCACACCAGCGCGCTCACCGGAAGTTTCTTGGATATCTCAGCGAGCGTCATGCCCGCAATCTTATTTCCCTCCGGGACCGCGATCTTGATCATCTCCGCCTGCCCGTGGGCAAATGCCATGACCTCCAGCGCGGTGGGCATCGCGAGGATCCTCGCTGCCTCCTTCGCGGTCTCCATCTCGGGGTTGATGACCATAGCCAGCTTCAACTGTTCCTGCAGGTACTGCACTTCCTTACTGTAGTCCGGCATGCGTACGCGGGCGATGGCCGCGCAGTGGCCGCTTCGCTTGGCAACCGTACAGCACAGAAGGTTCAGTTCATCGGCCTCGGTAACGGCGATCAGCAGGTCGGCCTGCTCGATCCCGGCCTCCATCAGGAGGCTGTAGCTCGCACCGTTACCGACAATTCCCATGACGTCATAGTTGTCGGTGATTGCCTGGATTCTCTGCGGCACAATATCGATGATCGTGATGTCATGGCCCTCGTGCGCAAGCTGTTCTACAAGAGTAGAACCTACATTCCCCGCGCCAACGATGATTATCTTCATGCCGCTTTTGTCTGTTTTAAAGCCCACGGCGACGCCTCCTTACGCCTGTTCCTCCGTATCCGGCGCGGCTTCCTTTTTCTTTCCGCGTCCCGCCAGACACAGGAACAGCATCAACACAATGTAATACACAAGGATCAACCCGAAGGTGATCCACGTCATCAGCTCCGACTTCGGCGCCATGCCGACGAACACCATCATGACCGCGCCGAGCAGAATCGCGTAGCTGCTGCCAATGATGAGGTTGTTGGCTGCGGGAGTCTTGAGCTGCGGGTCGATTTCCCGGAGAAGGATGACGCCGGAGCTGATGGTTCCCGTCATCATTCCGTACATGGAAAGCATACCCTCGTTATAGTACCCCTTGTAAACCCGGCGGCACAAAAAGCGCAGGTGGATAAACGTCACCGCCGCGCCGGCAACCGCCATCAGAAGGAACGGAACCCACAGTCCCGAAAGCTCCTCAAGCTCAATGGAACCGATACCTGCCACGATCATCGCGTCGAACGCCAGACCGGAAATACGGCTCAGCAGGTAATTGTCCTGTTTCTTCAAAGCCTTCGGCTTCGCCTCCATCCTCTTGCGGAAAATAGCCCGCACGCCGATGGCAAGCGCCGAACCGATCATAAAGTTGAAGCCCCACAGAAGGTCGCCGACCGCCTTCTCCGCACCCGCGGAGATTGCCCCCAATCCCTTTGTGATGCCAAGGGTCAGCGCATAGGTGAGAAGGTAAATGCCCATCACGATCGCCAGCTGGAGAGAGAGCCGGTCAAGAGACTCGGAAGCGTTGCTCTCCTCAATATCATCAGGAGCGTCCACCGTCACCGATCCTGCCAACGGCTCCGGATCCTCGCGGTGGATTTTCCCCTTTCTTGACAGATAGTTCAAATACACGACGCCGACGATGCAGGCGGAAAGGTAACCCGCTGCCGCGATTGCAAGGCCGAAGGAATGCCCGCCGGCAAATCCGTAGGTCTCAAACGTGGTTCCGAAGTTGTTGGCCTGTCCCGGTCCCTGCCCGTAGCCCATCGGCAGTAAAATGCCGCTGGCGCGGAACAGCTTCGGCATCACCGTGTAGGACAATGCCAGCGAGATTGCGAGACCCACAAGTCCCTGGATCATGTAGGAGCTCACGATGATCGCGCCGCTCTTGGGTCCCACCAGACGGTCCCCCTTCTTCTCATTGCCGTTCGGCAGGCGCAGGGACATGGCGATAAATCCGACCGCAATTCCGTGGTACGTAAGGACCTGCAACACCTTGTTGATCTTGAGATACGCAGCGCTGTCCGTGTGGAAGATCCCGACCTTCACGCCGATCAGCTTCACCGCAAGCATCAGGAAGCCGCTCAAAACCGCCGTCGGCAGAAGACTCTTGTGGAAAATCTTATACCGGCGCAGGTAGATGGCGCCCAACACCATCGCTGCAATAATCCCGAGAACCAAGACCGCATTCCATGTGGAAGGATTGGAATATTTGATCAGATCCATGCTCTACCCTCGCGTTTCTTATTATTTTGTATGTTAACCCGCCTCCGCGATGATCTCCCGGAGGTGCAGATATTTCAATGCGTTAAATCTCTCGTCGCCGCGGACGTCGTAAGGAACCAGCTCGTCCGTGCAGTGGGCGGCGATATTGTTTCTGGAGTAGATCGCGAGCTCCCTCACGGGGATGGTCTCGTCATTTTCCCCGGTGATATACACGCCGTTCCGATCCGCAAAGATCGCGCCCTCGCGCTCCCACAAGACTTCATGGTTCTCACCGATCCGCCGTACCTTAACGGAATCCCGGAAAATCTCATTTTTGGTCTCGGGCGTTCCCGCAGACTGGTCCAGCAGCATTTTCCGAAGGGCCTCCCGCTGGGCCGCGTTCAGGTCGCGCATTGTGGTCTGTTTCACGGTCTGGTTTGCGGTCTGTTCTTCTTTTTCTTCCGCTCCGTCAGCCGTTCCGCCGCTTCCCGCAGAATCCGACACCGTCTCGTTCAGATAACCGTAGACATCGTATACTGCCTCGTAACCGCAGTCGCACCGCACCGCTTTGTCGTCGCTCACAAGAGTTCCGAACCTGCCGCAGGACGGGCACCGATAGAGCGTGCTCTCAATTCCGCGGGCCGGCTTCTTTCCCTTGAACGCGATGCGCTCGCGCTCCTGCGCCTCGTACGCATCCTCGTGAAGGTCCGCAGCGATGGCTGCGTTGACTTCCTCGTCCGTCATTTTCTTCAATTCTTCCGGCTGGTACACATGCACCAGATGCCCGGTAACGCGCCCCTTGCGGAGTGTCAGGGAGAACCGCGGCTGGGTGAGATATCCGCCCTCCAGGCGATACGTCACCAGCGGGACTCCGGCGTGCTTGGCCATTTTCCCCGTGGCCTCCGGGATCGGGCAGGTCACCCCGTCGAAGGAACGGTTTCCTTCGGGGAAGAGCATCACGCTGCTGCCGTTTCGCAGCGTCTTCAATATATTCATGACCGACCTTGCGCCGTCCTTGCCCTTGCGGTGCAGGATCGGATGGAAATACCGCATCAAGAACCAGGTGCCGAAGCCCTTGCGGGCTATGTGCTCGCTGGCCACGAAGAACAGCTGCCGCTTCGCCGCAATCCCCATGAGGATCGGATCCATCTCCATGTTGTGGTTCGCCAGCAGGAGGTACGGTCCCTTGATGTCCTTCAGGCTGTCGTAACGGTACCGGAACTTCAGCCGCATCCACGGCTTCATGAAGAACCGGAAGAACGCAAAGGCTATCTTATACCGCCGCAGCGCTCTCCGCTCCGCGCGGGCCTGCTTCCTGCGATTTTTTTCTCGTGTTTTTGCGTCTTGTTCCTTCTTCTCCATCGCGAGTCTCCGTCCGTGATTTTGATGAAAAATCTACCCTATATCATACTTCAAAACCCGCGAAAAGTAAAGGTTTTTCCCGTGCCGGGGCCCGGGTTGTTTTCAGGTAACTGTCCGGCCGGCAGTCTTCCGATAAGGTGTCTAATACATGATTTTTCATTCAAGTCTGCCGAAACCTTCTCTTGATGCTTGTCTTCATTTGGCAAAACCCCGAAAAAGCGGACTTATCACAAGAATTCTCAAAAAAGTCTGCTTTTGGCGCCAAAAAGGATTCGGTCACGGCTATGGTAGACCGGCCACGGCCTCGGCAGGCAGGCGAAGCCAGCCAAACTAACCAAGCCACCGCCCGCTGCCAAACAAACAACTGCCCGGTGCGCATGCTCTGCGCATCGGGCAGCAATAGACTTTTTTCAGTTTCCATCATCGCAGCGGTAATCCGGCTTCAAGAACACCGACGGCCCCTTGCTCTCTATCAATGCCTTACGCCGCACTTCCGGCCGCTGCCTTACGGGGCGCTGCGGACACGTAGCGGGCACGGTGCACAAGGATTGTCAGGAGTACGAACACCGCGACAAATCCGGCCTGGATTCCCAGGCAAAGCGCTGCCTCGCCGGTGGTAAAGACAATGTCGCTGTTGAGCATACGGATTAAACGGACATACCAGTATGCCGGAAGGAACCGGGCCGCTGCCAGAACACCTCCGCCGAGGAGTGCCTGGTCGACGAACACGCCGCACAGGAAGCACATTCCGAGGGACGCAATCTGCGTGATCGCGGTAATGACATTGGGGTTCGGCGAGAACTCGGAGACAAAGAGGGCAAACACTGCGGAGAACAGGGCGAACACAAGACCGTTCAGCACCGCAAGCCACAGGCGTCCGGAGAACATGACCCCGTTGATCACGGCGCCAACAACCGTGAATACGGCCCAAAGGGCAACGATATACAGGGCGCTCGCGGCAAATTGCTGCATCGTGTAGGACTGCGGCGTCAGGCCGGAGCAGTCGGTGCGGAACCGGAGGTCCTTCTTGTTCATGGCCACCAGCGCCGGACACAGCGTATTCATGATCACGCAGAGGAAAATGTAGGGCATATACCGGAAGTAGATCAGCATCATGGACGCGGCATCCTCCGTCTTTCCTTCCTCCTGCGCAATCGTGACGTCAACCTTTGCTCCCAGAGCTTTGCATGCAGCTTCGGAGGCCTCCAACGGGGTCTTTCCGAGCTGGCGGTACGCCATCACCGTGCTCACGTACTCATCGAGGAGCATTCCCATGTTGGCTACAGCGTAACTCTCATGCATGTGGCGGCTCTCGATGATCCCCTCGGTCTGGCCGGAAGCAAGCTTCTCGGCATATCCCTTCGGAATCGTCACAACGTAGTCGAGCATCGTGTAGTACATCGCATCGGTGATATCGTCCTCGTTGGTGAAATCGTCCTTTACGACGTTGCCTTCGCTGATGAACTCCACCAGCTTCCGGCTCTCCGGCGTGTCGTCCAGGTCCTCGATCACCATCACCATTTTCGTCTTCTCCCACACGCTGGTGCCGGAGTCGGCGCGGGTCATCATGATGCCGACGATGAAAAACAGCACAATGTAGATGATCGCCGAACCGAATTTGCTGCGCAGTACGCGCAGGAACGCGTTAAATACTTGCATACTTTTTTCTCCTTGCAAAAAGCACTCCGAGAATCGTGAAGATCACGATGTATATGCCCATACCGAGGACCTTCGTGAGGAACCTGCGGTAATCGCTGTAGATGTTCAGGCAGTAGAAGCTGTCCGAGATGATCGCCACCGGATTGACCCGGTTGGCCCACGGCGCCTTCTCCGCAAGAATGCCCTTGATGTTGCCCATCATCAGGCCGCTCATAAAGCACAGCACCATGGAGATGGACATGGCGATCGCCACCTTGACCTCGAACCGGGCACGGCCGACGGAACCGATGAAAAATCCCATTGCTACGCCGAGGCATCCGGCCATCACCGAGCAGAGATAAAGCAGCAGGAGGTTCCCGCCGAAATTCACCTGCAGGACGAACCGCAGGAAGGTTACGCAAAATATCATGCTGACTCCCTGGGAGATACAGCTTCCGATCAGTCCTGCCGTAAGGTTGATGCTCTTCGGCGTTCCCGAGCAGTTCTTGCGGGCCCCGACCACCGACTGGTTCGCTTGGTTGTCAATGGAAACGTGAAGTCCCGTGTTGCATCCGCAGATGGCAACCATGGCGATCAGGTTGTAGAAATACTGCACGTACACATCCGGGTTGCCCTGTGTCACCGGCACCTCCCGGCAGGCGTCCACCTCCGTGGACAGCTCTTTGATCACCGCTTCCAGGGAGGACGGATCCGTTGCCATCGTGTCCCGGATCACCGTCTCGTAGACTCTGCAGCGTCCCACGATCTCCTGCAGGATCGTCTGCGTCATGCCCCGTCCGGAAACGCTCAGCTCCACGGTCTTGCCGACGTACAGGATACCCTTCACATCGCCGTCGAAAAGCATCTCCTTCGCCTTGGCCTCCTCCTCGGAGATCGCCTTGAGCGCCGGCTGCTCGCCTGTGGTCAGGGCGGTTAACATCTCGTCGAACACCTCATTTTCCGAGATCTTTACCACCGCAACCGGAATGGTGTCGAAGGTTTCGTTTTGATAGATCGATCCGAATGCGACCTTGAACAGCGTACCGAGGATGATGGGGAAAAGCATCAGCCAGATGATAAAGCTCTTGGCGCGCAGGACCAGCTTGATCTCATATTTCAGATTGTGAAGAAACATATCAGCTCCTCCGTGATTATTCTTTCGAATCACGCAGCGCCGTGCCCGTGATTTCCAGGAAAACGTCGTTGAGGGTCGGCAGCTCCGAGTAGACCCGGCCGAACCCGAGCTCGGCCTCCTGCAGCACCGCGAGGATGCGGATCAGGTTGTGTTTGCCGCCCGAGCAGCGGACCGTCAGCTTCGTGCCGTCGTACTCCGTCTCGTACACATGGGGAAGATGCGTGATCTTCTCCTTGATCTCGCCGGGCAGCTCCAGAATCTCGATGGAAACACTCTCCGTGTTGCGGATCATGCCCTTCAGCTCCTCCTTGGTGCCCTCCGCGATCTTCCGTCCCTTGTCCATGATGGCGATGCGAGTGCAGATCTGCTCGACCTCCTCCATGTAGTGGGAGGTGTAGATGACCGTCGCACCGTTCCGGTTCAGCTCCTGGATCCCCTCGAGGATCCGGTTCCGGCTCTGGGGATCCACCGCCACCGTGGGCTCGTCGAGGATGATCAGCTTCGGTTTGTGGGCAATCCCGCAGGCGATGTTGAGTCTTCGCAACAGACCGCCGGAGAGCTTCGCGGGCCGGAAGTTCACGAAATCCTCCAGCCCGACGAACCTGATTGCCTCCTCCACACAAGCCTTTCTCTTTTCCTTATCCGTGATATACAATCCGCAGAAGTAGTCGATGTTCTCCCGCACGGAGAGCTCGTCCAGCACTGCGACGTTCTGCATGATCACGCCGATCTCGCTCTTGATATCGTAGCAGGTGGGGGTCATTTCCCGGCCGAAGACCTCGATCTCGCCCTTGTCGTAGGCAAGCAGCGACAACAGACAGTTGATGGTCGTGGTCTTGCCCGAACCGTTAGGCCCAAGCAGTCCGAAGATTTCCCCTTCCTTGATCTCCAACGAAAAATGATCCAGCGCCACGAGTTCGCCGTACCGCTTTACCAGATTGTCGATTTTCACTACCGTAGGTTTCATAACTATCCTCTCTTTCCGTCTGCGCATTTCGCGCCTTTACCCGGCTTCTGACATAAGAATAGCGCGGGAAAGCTCCCGCGCCAAGTGTACTGCGTCACATTTTCCGTATGACAAATGTCATATTTCCGTGCTGTCGGCAGGAAGACTGCGGACCCGCCGGAGATACCAAAGGCATCCGGCCTCCTCCCGCTCATTGTACGTGTAGCCGCTCTTCTCCGCCACAAACCGGGCGGTTTTCGCGAACAGACCGCACATGGTTTCCACGGACTCCCACATCTCGTCGATGCCGGTCCCGGAGTAGGTGCGGAGGTACGCCTCCCACTCTTCCGCGGAGATCCACCGCGGGAGGTATTTGCCGGACTTGCCGATGCTTACGGAGTAGTCCGTCAGGATCCCGGCCTTAAAGGAAAGCATGCTGAGCAGCTGATCCCGCACAACCTTGTTTAACATATCCTGGGCGTAGGTGGGCTCGTTCCGCCAAAGTCCCTTTGCCACGTTGTTTAAGCACCACCAGAACTCGTTGCAGATCGCGGCGAACTGCTCCGCCGTGGGCTTCTTCACGCGGTGTGTCTCGTCCGAGGACTCGGGGATCGCCGGAAGGATCCCGTCCTTGTCAAGAAGGATGATGCAGAGGGTGTCCTCGAAAACATTTTCCTTCGCGCGAGGGATCGTCATGACCGTGAGGTCCAGCCGGTTCCCGTCGGTGAAGATCATGAGCCAGCCGTAGGAATTCTCCTTATCGCTGGGGTAATCCGGATGGTCGTCGGGGAACTGCATGAACAGGATCTCCCCGAACCGTTCCGGCCATGTCCGATCCGCGATGAAGGAGGCCGTCTCCTCCACCACGTAGACGATATCATAGTCCTGAAACAGGTCCGCCGGCGCGTTCGGATTCGTTCTGGAGCCGTTCATATACACGGCACGGATCCGGTCATCGTGTTCCGCAACCCCAAGGATCAGGTCCATCATCTGTTCTTTCGTTCGCATGCTGTCTGCTTCCTCCCCGAATCAATCATCCGCCCCGGAGCGTCGCCCGGACGGCCTGCTCCGCCCGGATCCTCCTTTATCATACCATATTCCCGAAGCGTTTGAAAAGAACAAGTCGTAAAAAAGAACCTCGTTCCGCGCTTGTATTTCCTCCCCGATTGTTTATAATCTAAGGTAAACACACACAAAAAGGACCCGGCGATGAACCGATTACTCGAAAAATGTGCAATTCTTCTCCTGTGCCTGCCCGGCTTTCTCATGGCGGGCTCTGTCGCTGTGCCCGTTTTAGCGCTCCTGGGGGCTCTCTGTGTTTCCGCAGCAGTCCAGCTCTTCCCGGGGCGGAGGATCGCCTGGGCGCTTCTGTTCCTCGGCTCGGCCGCCTGCGGCGTCGTCCCGATCCTTGTGTGCGCTCTTCCGCTGTTTCTCTACGACGCGCTGCACGAGCGCAAATGGTGGCTTCTCATTCCTGCGATCTCGGTGGCAGCCAACGCCGGCTCCCTCTCCGCGGCGCAGATCATCTGTGTCATCACCGGTCTCGCGGCGACCCTAATCTGGTACCACCGCGTGAACGGTCTGTCCCGCTCGGTAGCGCGGCTGACAACGCTCCACGATGACATCACCGAGAAGAACATGCAGCTGGCGGAGCAGAACCGCCGTCTCTTCGAGGCGCAGGACAACGAGGTCCACGTCGCAACCCTGACGGAGCGGAACCGCATCGCCCGTGAGATCCACGACAATGTCGGCCACATGCTCACGCGCTCCATCCTGCAGACCGGCGCCCTTCAGATCATCAATAAGGACGAACGGTTAAAGGAACCTCTCGCCGAGCTGAAGAGCACCTTAGACGGCGCCATGACCAGCATCCGAGAGAGCGTCCACGACCTTCACGACGACTCCATCGACCTAAAGCGCGTTCTTCAGGAGATGGCGGACTCCGTGGATTCCGAAGCCTTCGAGACCGCCCTGCAGTACGACGCGGGCGATTACATCCCCGGCAGCATCAAGCTGTGCGTCGCCGGCATTGTGAAGGAGGGCATCTCCAACGCCGTCAAGCACAGTAACGGCGATAAGATCGAGATTATATTCCGTGAACATCCCGCGTTCTACCAGCTGTTGCTCACGGACAACGGACACAACGAAAACGAGGGAACCGTCGACCGCAACGCCCGGGGCATCGGCCTCCGCAACATGGAGGACCGTGCGAGCGACGTGGGCGGGCGCATCACCTTCACGAAGTCGGAACAGGGTTTCCGGATTTTCCTCACGATACCGAAGCAGGCATAGAAAGGACCGACCTATGAACATCGTAGTAATCGACGACGACCGCCTCGTGGCGATGTCTCTCAAGACAATCCTGGAAAATGACGGCACCATCACGGTGGCTGCCACCGGCCACAGCGGCGCGGAGGCCATTGCGCTGTACGAGCAGTACCTCCCGGACGTGATCCTCATGGACATCCGCATGGAGGGCATGACCGGCATCGAGGCCGGCAAGGTGATCTTAGCGGCCCACCCGGATGCCCGGATCCTGTACCTGACCACATTTTCCGACGACGAATACATCATCAACGCCCTCAACATGGGCGCGAAGGGATACATCCTCAAACAGGATTTCGAGGGTATCGCGCCGGCTCTTGCCGCGGTGATGCGCGGACAGACCGTCTTCGGAGAGAAGATCATCGGGAAGCTTCCGGAGCTGATGAAGACGCCGGAGGCCTACGACTACGACGCCCACGGCATCACCGACAAGGAGCGGGAAATCCTGACCCTCGTGGCGGCCGGTCGCTCCAACCGTGAGATTGCGTCGGAGCTGTTCTTAAGTGAGGGCACGGTCCGCAACTACTTAAGCTCGCTTTTGGACAAGCTGAATCTCCGCGACCGCACGCAGCTCGCGGTGTATTACTATACGGAAATCAAACGCTGAAAAAATTTTTTCTCCTGACATACGGAGTACACATCGCCATGGTACAGTGCAGCTGACAGAGAACAAAAGAGCCGCACCGCACACTGAAAGGAGCCGGACTATGAACCGCATTCTTCTTGCTGAGGACAACGAAAACCTGCGTGAAGTCATGACCGACTACCTCACGGACAACGGGTTTACGGTGGACGGAGCGGCCAACGGACAGCTTGCGTGGGAAGCTTTTTGCGAAAACCGGTATCAGTTGGTGATCCTGGATGTGATGATGCCGAAGATGAACGGATTCGACGTGTGCCGCCGGATCCGCGCGAAGGAGGATGTACCGGTTCTCTTCCTGACCGCACGGGTGCAGGAGGAGGATCAGCTCCTCGGTTACGAGCTGGGGGCTGACGAGTACATCACCAAGCCCTTCTCGCTTCCGGTATTGGTCGCAAAATGCAAAGCCATCCTCGAGCGGGCTGCCGGCCGTGCAATGTCGAACGACGTCTTCTCGGAAAATGGCCTGACCGTCAACTTCGTCACCCGCAAGGTGACTGTTGCGGGCACCCCGGTTGACCTGCAGGCGCTGGACTTCGACCTGCTCCGCTACTTCCTTGCAAACCGCGGGCGGGTCCTCTCGAGGGAACAGATCCTCGACCGCATCTGGGGCTTCGACTACGACGGCAGCGACCGCGTTGTGGACACGCACATCAAGAAGCTCCGCAAAGCGCTGGGAACCTGCGGCGACCGCATTGAAACCGTGATCAAGCAGGGGTACCGGTTCTCATAAGTTCTCTGATCACACATCGAAAGTGGGGAACACCGATGAAAAGAAAGAAAACGCTCCGCTGGAAGGATATTCAGCCGTATGTTTTGATCGAGGTAATTGCACTGATCCTTTTTGTTGTGCTTGTCCTGATCCTGCGTCCTGCCATAAAAAAGAACGTTTACGAGACTGTTGATTCCAGACTCGATGCCTGGTGTAAGTCCGATCGGTTCCGCCTTAATTGGCAGCACCGTACCACGATCGGCAGTCTGCTGTACTCCAAAATGGATTTAGTGGGAAAAATCTCTAACAGCCACGGCTCTGATCCATACGATGAAAGCCGCGATTATCTGTATGATTTTGTCGACTGCATTCATGTGGGAATCCTCTGGAATTGCTTCGACGTGGAAAGCTACAAGGAGAAGATTCAGACCGATCCGGATTACATGCCGCAGAACGGCCTGTTTATCAACGAAGATTCCCTGTTTCTCACGGTAAAGTATAAAGACACCTACTATCATGAGGATGAGGATACACAGCTCATGGTCTCGGCAGACCTTACGTACCCGAAACCGAGTTCCCATCGCATTCAGGAGCAAAGGACCTGGGATCTGAGCAAGTATTTTCCGAAGGAACAGATTCAGGAAATCGTCGACAAATGGGATATGGGTCCTTATGTAAAGCGTGTTTGGGTGCGCTACGGCCCGTATCCTTCCATCATCGTGTCAAAAGTAGAGTTCACTATGCGCACGACGGATGATCCCTACACCGATAAGACGTATACATTAGTCCGGGACGATTTCAAAGCCGGCGATCCCGAATATATTCTGGCACAGCCGGATGAAGATGTCCTGATCGTCGACGAGGATGATCCCGAGTTCAAATATACTGCGGAGCTTGACTGTTTCAACTTCTCGCGCGAGTGGCCGGTCCGTGACCAAGACCCCCGATTGGCGGAACAGACGCTGCGATTCGCAACTGATCAGGATATTGCCTCACCAAGCGAAGATTACTATGTTCGGTTTATTCATACCGACGGAACCTATGACTATTACTGCTCGGAGCTTGACTACTCGGTAACTTTCCTTGCCTCGGAGGACACCTACGAATCCGTATTCATCCCTGTATATGACTACATCGCTTCTCTCTCCCGGTCCGATAACGGTGAAATCATCGAAACCGGAGAACAGATGGCAATGTTTACCCTTGTTGTCGATCTGAAGACAATCACTCATCGCAAAACCGTGAGAACGCTCCTGATTGTCATACTGTTTACTCAGGCAGCTGCCTGCATCATCATGTTCTGGCGGTACGCGGTAACCCGTGGGGAACGGGACGCCAAGGCGCTCAAGGACACCTTCATCAACGCGATGGCCCATGAGCTGAAGACGCCGTCCGCCGTGATCCGAAGTACTGCGGAGTATCTTTCCACGGGGGCGAGGCCGGAGAAGCAGCAGCATTATTTCGATGTTCTGACAAGGGAGAGCGAATCCATGGATACCCTCCTGAACCGGATGCTCACCTACTCCCGCATGTCGGACGACCACGTGTCCCTCAATGTTACCCAAACCGATTGGAACGATATGATTAACAAGACCCTCGCATCCTACAGTGATCTTCTTCTCGAAAAGAAGATGAAGATCATTTTCAAGGAGAGGTCCTCCGAGAAACCGATTGCCGACCCGAGTCTTCTGGAGATGGTAATCGACAACCTGATCTCCAACGCCGTAAAATACGGCGAGGCCGAAAGCACCATTGTCATAAAGACCACATATCAAAAGTTCACGATCTGGAATAAGACGGACGCATTTCAGGGGGAAAACCTGAATGAAATCTGGACCCCCATGTACCAGACCGAGCAGAAGAAAGCCGACTCCCTGACCGGCGGCATGGGACTTGCGATCTGTGCAAGCGTCCTGAAGCGGCATAACGCCTCCTACGGCGCATATCGGGAAGCCGACGGGATTTCATTCTTCTTCGATATGGACCGGCCGCTGAAGAGCTCGATCCCTTACCGCTTTTTCACCGGGATCACGACCACGTTGTTTATGATGTTCCTCTGGTTTTTTATCGCTGCCGTCAAGATTCCCGACTATCTGAAATATGATGGTTTGGAACGAAAATACAACGGTTACCCGAAAACCCTTTTCACGATCATTCTCTTCCTCGGGATTTCCATTGGATTCGGTCTTATTTACCTGGGTCTCCACCACCTTCGGACCATGCCGGGCAAGACAAAGAAAACGCCGACGGATTGACCCTTGAGAATAAAAACGATAAGTAAAAAACCACAAAGACTCCGGGATGCGGAACCGCCGCCCCCGGAGTCTTTCTATATTACGCGTTTTTTATGAAACTATTACTTGACTTTTTGTTTAGTATACATATAATGGGAGAGGTGGAAAGGGGTGCCATATATGGAAATCGAGGAAAGAATCGGTATTCGGATCAAGGATCTGCGAAACAAGAACGGCCTGACGCAGGAAGAACTGGCGGCGCGCACGGAGCTCACGAAGGGCTTCATCTCGCAGCTGGAACGCGGACAGACTGCGCCTTCCGTGTCTACGCTGCAGGACATCGTAGAGTGTCTCGGCACCAACCTTTCGGAGTTTTTCAGCGAGGAGCGGGAACCGCAGATCGTCTATAAGAAGGAAGACTATTTCGAGAGTGAGGACGCCAACGGCAACACCGTGAACTGGCTCGTGGCATCCGCCCAGAGCAAGAGCATCGAGCCGATCCTTGTAAGACTTCACCCGGGAACCTCCACCGCGTTAGATAAACCCCACGACGGCGAGGAGTTCGGCTACGTCCTCGAAGGAGCTGTCAACGTCGTGTACGGTGACCACACCTACACGGTCCGCAAAGGTGATTCCTTCATCTACCCCGCCAACAAACCGCACAACATCACCTCGGCAAGCAGCAGGGACAGCGTTTTCCTGTGGGTGAGCACACCGCCGAGTTTCTGATATAGGAGTATCCGATATGTTTGATCCCATTTTACAACTGGAACACATCACCAAGTCCTTCGACGGCAAGAAGATTCTCAACGATTTCGACCTTGAGATCGGCCGCAACGAGTTTGTGACGCTGTTGGGACCTTCCGGCTGCGGCAAATCCACCATTTTACGTATCATCGGCGGTTTCGTACGCCCGGACAGCGGCCGCGTTTTCTTTGATGCTCAGGACATCACGATGCTCCCGCCCGAGAAGCGCAACGTCAACACCGTATTCCAGAAGTACTCGCTCTTCCCCCACATGAATGTGGAGGAAAATATCGCCTTCGGCCTCAAGCTGAAGAAGAAAAGTTCCGACTACATCCGCGACAAGGTAAAATACGCTCTGAAGCTGGTGAACCTCGACGGCTTTGAAAAGCGGGATACGCTTTCCTTAAGCGGCGGCCAGCAGCAGCGTGTGGCCATCGCCCGGGCCATCGTAAACGAGCCCGAGGTCCTGCTTCTCGATGAGCCTCTCGGCGCTCTCGACTTAAAGCTCCGCCACGAGATGCAGCGCGAGCTGATCAAGATCAAAAAGGAAGTCGGTATCACCTTCCTCTATGTCACCCATGACCAGGAGGAAGCTCTCATGATGAGCGACCGCATCATCGTCATGAACAAGGGCATCATCCAGCAGGCCGGCGATTCCAAGAGCATCTACGACGAGCCGCAGAACGCTTTCGTTGCCGACTTCATCGGCGAGAGCAACATCATCGACGGCATTATGGTGAAGGATCTTCTGGTCAACATCCAGGGAGTTGATTTTCCGTGTGTCGATACCGGTTTCGGGGAAAATAACCCTGTCGACGTCGTAATCCGCCCCGAGGATCTTGAGATTGTGAAGGCCGGCGAGGGTTATCTGACCGGTCAGGTCATCTCCATCATCTTCAAGGGTGCCTACTACGAGATCAAAGTGAAGGTCAACGACTACGAGTGGATGATCCAGAGCGTGGATCCCGCGCCCATCGGCGAACTCGTAGGTCTTACCATCGATCCGGATAATATCCAGATCATGCACAAGCCGCTGCGCGACGACGAGGAGGTCGTACGCGACGAGTGATCATTTTCCGCCGAAACAGCGGAACCGATCAATGCCCGGACCGGGTCCGTGACAAACACTTCGGGAAAGGAGGTTGCTGCAGATGAACGAAGACAAAGTCCGCAACGGGAACAAGCGCTCGCTTCTGTCCGGCCCGTATGCGCTGTGGATCGCAGGGTTTACGATCCTGCCGCTCATCGTGATCATGAAGTATGCGCTCACGGACAAAACCGGCGCCTTTACGACAGCCAACCTCACGGCAATCTTCACCGACCCGATCAACCGGAAAGCCCTGTGGCTCTCCCTGAAGATCGCCGTCGGAACGACACTGATCTGCATCCTGCTCTCCTATCCGATGGTTCTCGCAATGAAGCACCTCGGCCTCGGAAAGAAAGGATTTTCCCTGTTTATCATCATCCTGCCCATGTGGATGAACTTCATCCTCCGCGTGCTTGCATGGCAGATGATCCTCTCCAACAACGGCCTTTTGAACCTGCTGCTGACCACTCTCGGCTTCGAGCCGGTTCGCATCGCCAACACCGAAACCGCTATCATGATCGGCTCGGTGTACGACTATCTGCCGTATATGATGCTGCCGATCTTCACGGCCATCATGGAGATCAACGAGGACCTCATCGAGGCGGCCAAGGACCTGGGCGCCGGCGGTTTCACCGTGTTCCGCAAGGTCATCTTCCCTCTCTCGATCCCGGGACTTCTCAGCGGCTTTGTGATGGTGTTCGTGCCGTCCATGACGTCCTTCGTCATCGCTGACATCCTAGGCGGCGGCAAGCTGCAGCTGATCGGTAACATCATCGAACAGGAATTCACGACCGCCAACAACTGGCCGGCCGGCTCCGGACTCTCGGTTATGCTAATGCTTCTGGTGCTCATAAGCACCGCCTTCACGATGCGCCGCAAGACCGAAGGTCGGGAATCCGCCCTCTGGTAAACGGAGGAATTTTCCGGATAGTACTCTCTCGGAAAATATCGAATCAACGGAGTGTAATCGTAGCCATGAAACGACTCAAAGACTTTGCAAGCGGGATCTACATCGGACTGATCGGCCTGTTTTTATACGCGCCGATCCTGGTTTTGATCATCCTCTCCTTCAACAATTCCCGCTCCCGCGTCAAATGGCGCGGTTTCACCTTCGACTGGTACGTAAAGCTCTTCGCCAACAAGCAGATCAAGGAAGCGCTGATCACCACGGTGATCCTTGCCCTCGCCTCCGCTGCGATCGCGGTTCTGATCGGCGTGCCCGGTGCCCTCGGCATCCACGCCATGAGCAAGCGCCGCTACAAGGTCATGATGGCGTTCACGAACATTCCGATGCTGAACGCGGATATCGTCACGGGCATCGCCTTGATGCTCTGGTTTGTCCACTTCATTCCGCTCGGGTTCGGAAGCGTGCTGTTGGCGCACATCACCTTCAACATCCCCTACGTGATCCTAAGCGTCATGCCGAGGATCCAGCAGATGAACATCTCCGTCTACGAGGCCACGAGAGACCTCGGCGCCGGACCGGTGTACGGATTTTTCAAGGTCCTCCTTCCCGAGATGATGCCCGGTATCATCTCCGGTTTCTTCATGGCCTTCACCATGTCGATGGACGATTTCGTGATCACTTATTTTACGAAAGGCGCGGGAGTAAACACGCTCTCGACTATGATATACGGACAGATCCGCAAGGGCATCAAGCCGGAAATGTATGCGCTGTCCACACTCATTTTCCTCGCTGTAAGCGCGATCCTTCTCATCTCCAACGGAATCTCCGCAGCAAGGAAAGCCCCGAAACAGAACGACGAAGAAAGGATATAATAACAAATGAGTATTTCCCGTAAAATGATCAAGACGCTTCTTGCCGCTGCCTGCCTGATGGCCGTGTGCGCACTCTTCACCGGCTGCGGAAAGAAGAAAATTATCGGCGAGCTCACCGTCATCAACTACGGCGAGTATCTGGATCCCGACATGCTGGACCTCTTCACGGAGGAAACCGGCATCAAGATCAACTACGAGGAGGCACTGACGCCCGAGGAAATGTACACCAAGTACAGCTCCGGCGCCATCAAGTACGACCTCGTGTGCACCTCGGACTACATGATGCAGAAGATGATCAAGGACGGCGAGTTCCTGCAGATTCCGTGGGATCAGATGGAGTACAAGGACAACATCGGCAAGAAGTACTATGAGTACGCCGCTATGTTCGACGAGGGCAACAAATACTGCCTTCCCTACTTCTGGGGAACCCTCGGCATCCTCTACAACACCAAGAAGGTCAGCAAGCCCGTGGACAGCTGGGACGTGCTCTTCAACGGAGAGTACTCCGGCGAGATCATCATGCAGAACAGCATGCGCGACACGTTCATGGTAGCCCTCAAGTACCTTGGCTACTCCATCAACACCACGAATCCCGACGAGATCCGCGCGGCCTACGATCTTCTGATCAAGCAGAAATCGCAGGTTCAGGCGTACCTTGTGGATGAGGCGAGAGATGAGGTTGTTGCCGGCAACGCCGTCATGGCTGTCATCTACTCCGGCGAGGCGTACCTCGGACATGAGTATAACAATGACCTTGCCTACGTGATCCCGAAGGAAGGCTCCAACGTCTGGTTCGACTGCTGGGCGATCACGAAGAACTGCGAGAACACCGAGTACGCAGCAAAGTTCCTTGATTTCCTGTGCCGCGAGGATGTGGCTGCCGCCAACTTCGAGTACATCTACTATTCGACTCCGAACACCAAGGTTATCGAAGGCCTTGACGAGGAGGACCGCGAGAACGAGTCCCTGGTTCCCTCCGAGGATGCGACAAAGAACTGCGAAGTCTGCCTTCAGGCTCCCGACGACATCACCGCTCTGATGAACGACCTTTGGAAGAAGCTGAAGTCGGAGTAATCTCCGGTTTCGGAAATGCATCATACAAACAAAATCACCGTCCGGATCACGTTTCATGACCCGGGCGGTTTTCTTGTGTATTCAATATCTGATGCACTCTGCATCCGCAATATTCAACTGTTTCGGTCAGATCCTGGCCAGAAGCTCCGCTTTCTTCTTGTCGAAATCCTCCGGGGTGATGGCACCCTTATCGCGGAGGGCGGCAAGCTTCTCGATGGTCGCAAACACCTCATCCATGGTCATCGCAGCAGGGGCTGCAGGTGCTGCGGGCGCTGCCGCTTCCGGCGTGTCCTTTCCGGCCTGCGGTTTCTCCGCCGGTGCTTCGTCTGCGGCTTCCGCCGTACCTAGCGGTACTGCGCTGTCCTCCTCCGCCGTGCCCACCGGGATCACGGTGCTGTCACCGTCATCAATTCCTCCGATCGGGATCGAGTTATCGTCGTCCCCGCCGATCGGGATCGAACCGTCGGCTGCGGTGCCGCTGCTGCCGTTATCCGCCGGAGCAGGTGCATTTTCCGTGCTTCCTTCCACCGGCATCGGACCCCAGCCGCCATCGGGCGCTACGGGACCGGAGGTCGAGCCTTCGCTGCCTGCCTCGCCGAAGGAGGTATCCACGGGAGCAACATCATCCTCCATGATCGCCTCGGCCTGAGCCTTCTCGCAGAGATCCTCCAGCACCAGGTAGTCCTTCATGGCAAAGCTGTCGTCATACAGGAACGCCGAGGTGCTGAGGACGCGGCTTAAGCGCTGTCCCATGGGTCGCATGGAGAGGAATGTCATTCCGCCGGAGAAAAATCCTCCGATGACGGGAATCAGCTTCGCAACCCCCTTGGACGCCGTATCGGTGGTGAGACGAAGCGTCAGGTCCTTGCTGATCTTCCGAACGATGGGATCCCAGAAATCCCTCGTTGTAGCTCTCTGCGGAGTGCCGCCGGTGGCGCGCATCGCGAGATGCGAGGACAGTAACCGCGTTGCCGCGGAAGCGCCCTCGATGCTGAACATCGCTGCGAGGGAGCAGATCAGCTGATAGCGCACAAGAGTGCCCTCCTCGCCGTCGCAGGCCCAGAAGTCCTTTGCACCGTAGAGGTACGCCAGCTCCTGCGTCAGCCGGAGCGACATTGCAAAGAACTGCAGGGTATCCGCAGGGATCGTGGCTGCAATCGCCAGTCCTCCCGGAATTCCTGCTGCAAAGGACATCGCCGAGGACTCCGAAGTCCTGCGGAGGATCAGTTTCTCCGCCATATCGTCAAGCTCGATGTCCGAGTAATCGCTGGCAACCGGTCCTTCATTCACGATCTGATGGATCAGGATTCCCTCCTTGGCAAACGAAGTCTTCAGGAACTCCTCGCGGTTCACCTTCACCTTCGGGATCTTGAGCGCCTGCTCAATCAAATACTCCAGCGTGATCTTTTTCTTCCCTTCCGCCATTTTCATTTTCCTCCCCATGATTTTGTTCTGTTGATCCTATACCTGCCGGGGTTATATCTCCCCGGGCTGCGGTGTTTCCGTTGAAATCACATTGCCATCCGCATCGTATGTCACGGTTTCCGTGAGATTTCCGTTCTTGTCATACGAGTTCTGAACGGTCCTGACGAGGTCTCCGGAAACATCGTAGATGTAATCGCGGGTCTCCGTCAGGATATCGTCCTTATCCCTTGTCACCGTCCGCTCGATCCGGCCTTCCGTGTCGTAGAAAAACTGTGTGGTCCGGATGCGCTTGCCGGGCAGGGAGGTGAACTCCTCCATATAAATCCGGCCGTTCTGGTAATTCTGAAGGCGGATGTAATCCGCGTAGATCCTCGTCAGCAGGTACGGTTCGCCGTCGGCAATCTTGGCCTCCTCCACCCAGAGGACGTCTCCCTCCGGCGTCTGCGCACAGCTTCGGGATCTCCGTTCGCTCACCGCATAGGAGCGGAGAAGGTATTTCGAAGTCGACTCCTCATCGTCGATCACCATGCGGTAATCGATCGCGCTGTCCGGATTGTCGACCGCGCTCTCCATATACATATGCAGATCCGGATTTTCCCACCGGAAATGCCGCTCCGTCGCGGTCCCCGCAATCTTCTCCTTGCCCTTCTCGTCCTCGGTAATGTAGCCGCAGTAGACGGTATCCATGTAGAGCGTTCCGTAATCCCCGCTGGTCAGGATCGATGTGTGAACCGTCTCCTCCCACTCCCTCTTGGGCATCGTGGCGGTTTTCTCCGCCTCCTCGATGCGCTCCCAGAGGGAAAATGCGGTGTTCGTGACGCCGTAAACCTCCGTCGGCATCGAATCCGGGGCACCGTTGTACAGAACGATCATCTCATCCTTGTCATCCGGCGAATTCGGGTCGCGGATCTCCAGGTGATACCTGCGCTCCCCGTCATAGAAGCGGCTGAGGCTCCACTGTTTCCGGCGTGTACGGCGGTCATAGCAAACCGTCAGATCCTCGGTTTCCTCCAGATAGATCGTCTCGGTCCTTCCGTCGTCCATCACGTAAAATGTGCGGCTGTAATCGGGACTGCTCTGCCCCTTGATGTCCATCAGGACCTGGATGGTCCCGTCCTTTAAGAGGAATGCGGCAAGCAGTCTTCCGTTCTGGTAAACCCTGGCCTCGTCGTTTCGCAGATACAGCATCAGGCTGTCCTCCGACGTCACGACCGGCACGGACAAAACCACAAGGGAGTCATCCTGCTTCAGGGCGCTGCTGTAGAAATAACTGTAGTACTCCGTCGTGCCTTCCTTGATGGAGCCGAGCTGCTCGAAGATCGTATTGCCGGAGAACCGGAACCGGATTCCCGTCGCCACGCTGGGAATGTCATACACCTTTTCCCAGTTATCGCTGTCCTCGACCCTCACATAGTAATCTTCCAGCTTGGTAAAGCCCCGCTCCGGAAAATCCAGCTCGACATCATACGTAAGCTCCGGAGACGTCCGGTCTCCGAGCACGAACATTTTCCGGATCGTCGTCTCCGCCGGAGCCACAGTCGGGGTCGGCGCCGGTGTCTCCGTAGGGCTCGGCGACAGGGTCTGCAGATATCGCTCGGGGTTGTCGGGAAGCGCGTTGGTCGGCGTCGGGACATGCTCCTCCTGCGCCGCCGGCTGCTCCGCTCCCGTGCCGAAATACAGCACGGTCGCCAACACGACGACGCCCAAAACAACGCCGAAAATCCAAAACCAATTCTTCACTGTACTCTCCTGCCGTCAACAGACGATCTGCTACTTGTTGAACCGGGTGATGTTATCCTCGTTCAACGTAAAATCATAATAGTTCAAATCCTTGCGGAACGTCCAGCCGGCTCCCTTCCAGAAGTGGTTGCCCAGCGTGTTCGTCTTAAACGCGATCAGGTTGACCTTATTGATGTGCTCCTTCTGCAATGCAAGCATGCAGGTCACGGCCATCGTCTTGCCGATGCCGCGCTTGCGGAAGCCCTCCTTCACGCACACGTGGTAGAAACATCCGCGGCGGCCGTCATGGCCGCACAGGATCGCTCCCACGATCTGCCCGTTCACGAGCGCAACAACGCTCGTCGTGGGATTTCTCTTCAAAAACCGATCCACACCCTCGCGGGAGTCGTCGATGGAACGGATGCCGAACCCGTGGATACTGCTCCAAAGGCTGAACACCTCGTCGTAATCGTCGATTGTCATCGTGCGGATCACGCATTCATCTGCCATACTCTTTTATATGTTCCTCTCATTCAGTCGGATCGTCCTTCACACCGTTTTCCCGGCGAAGCGCTGCCGCATCAACCTCGACCAGCTTCTTGCCGCGGTTGTACAGCTCCTGAATATGATCCTTGTTGTCCAGCACCTTGGCCAGATAGTTGTGGAACTCCAATTTGGTCTTACAGGTCTCGATCCCTTTGCGGAAAATCTCTTCCTCGTCCTGCACCGGTCTCGCCGCCGCGCGTGCCTTGCGCTTAGCCTCTCCGGCCGCCGCTGCCGCAGCCTTTGCCTCGGGAGTCGTCACCGGCTCCGCCTTGGCGCGTTTCTTTTTCTTCTTCGGCGCACCTTCTGCTGCCGCGGGCTTCGTCTGCTGGGTCTCCGCAGCTGCGATGGAAGCCGCGGGCGTCTCCTGCGGTTTCGCCGGAACCGTTCCGACCGTTGCCGTAACCTTAGCGGTTCCCACCGTCGCCGTCACCTTTGTGGTGCCGGTTGTCTGGGTCTTTGCGGACTGGGTCTTTCCCTGGGATTGCGCGTTCTGGCCGCTTCTTCCGCGGCTGCCGGAATTCCGGGAACCTGCGTTGGTGCGGGCATTTTCCGAACGGGTGTTGCCGTTGCCGACAACGCGGCGGGTCGTCTTGTGGGTTCCCTTGCCGAGCACCTCATGCTGCGTCGTGTTGTCCGCCACCGGCGTAGGCGCCACCCTGTGAAGGAAGGCGAGAAGACCTGTCCTCACCTCGCCGCCGCGGGCGATGACCGCATCCACATCGGGCAGGCGCTCGATGGTACAGCCGGTCATGCTCTTCATCTCATTGATGGCCGGCTCGTAGCCCTTGTCGTTGGAGACGACATAGTAAGCGTTGCCGGTCTTCTTCGCAATATCATACCCAAGATGCACCATGATGATGAAATCCAGGGCATTTTTCCCGATCTGGTCGTTCTTGATCAGCTCAACCGTGGCGTCACAATGGAAGACCAGATCGGCGTCGATCAGCGACATCTTGGAACATTTCGGGCCGAGGAAGATACGAACAAGGTCATTTTTCGTAAGCTTCTGAATTCCCCGAAGTCCCTGCTGACTGACGTTCTCAAAGTCAATATACAATACTCGTTTCATTCGTTCCTCCGTGCACCGCTCTGCGGGGGCAGCGCGGCACTGCAATTATGGTTTCCGGGGCGCGTCCGAGCTCAGCTCGTCCAGCGTCCTGTAGTATGCCGGAAGAAACTCCTCCATGAACAGTTCCGCTTCGGGAACCTGCAGGGCGTGAACCGACTCCTCCAGCGACTTCTTCGCGCTGTCGAACTCGCGGTTGCCCGCCTTGCCCTCCTCGATGCATTTGATGAGGGCGGAAAGCTTATCCGCCGCCTTCACGATCCGCCACAGCTCCTCCTCGCCCTCGGCGCGGAAGAAAATGTCCCGGTAATCCTCACGGATGTCCTCCGGAAGCATCGCAAGCAGAGCCTCCGCGGCATCGTCCTCGATGGCGTGGAAAACGCTCTGGATCTGCGGGTTGTAGTACTTGATCGGCGTCGGCATATCGCCCGTGATGATCTCGCCTGCGTCGTGATACAGACCGATCACTGCTGCGCGATCGGCGTCGAGATGCTTGCCCAGACGGCGGTTGCCTAAGACGGCGAGGCCGTGGGCGAGCATGCTGACCTCAAGCGAATGCTCGCTGATGTTCTCCGGCTCGGAGTTCCTCATCAGCGCCCAGCGCTTGATGTATTTCATGCGCGACAACATGGCGTAAAATGAACTGCTCATCGTTTTTTCTCCGGTGTAGCCCCGGTCTTCCGCTGAAGATACGGCTTCAGGTACTGGCCGGTATAGGATTCGGCATGCTTGCAGATCTCCTCGGGAGTACCGCTCGCGATGACGGTTCCGCCGCCTTCGCCACCCTCGGGGCCCATGTCGATGATATAATCGGCGGTCTTGATCACGTCGAGGTTGTGCTCGATTACAACCACGGTGTTCCCTGCGTCCGCCAGCATATGTAAAATGTCCACCAGCTTCTGAACATCCGCAAAATGCAGTCCCGTCGTAGGCTCATCCAGAATGTAGATGGTCTTGCCGGTGCTGCGGCGCGCCAGTTCGGTCGCCAGCTTGATCCGCTGCGCCTCGCCGCCCGAGAGCGAGGTGGAAGGATGTCCGAGCTTTAAGTAGGAAAGACCGACGGCATCCAGTGTTTTGATCTTGTTGTTGATGGAGGGGATGTTCTCAAAATACTTCACTGCCTCCTCAACGCGCATGTCGAGGACATCGTAGATGTTCTTGCCCCGGTAGGTCGCCTCGAGGGTCTCGCGGTTGTAGCGCTTGCCGCCGCAGACCTCGCACGGGACGTACACGTCCGGCAGGAAGTTCATCTCGATCTTTACGATCCCGTCACCCTTGCACGCCTCACAGCGGCCCCCCTTTACGTTAAAGCTGAACCGGCCCTTGTTGTAGCCGCGCAGCTTCGCCTCCGTGGTCGATGCGAAGAGATCGCGGATCTGGTCGAAAACGCCCGTGTAGGTTGCGGGGTTCGACCGGGGAGTCCGCCCGATGGGCGACTGGTCGATGTCGATTACCTTGTCGAGGGCCTCGGTACCCTCGATGCTGTCATGGTCTCCCGGCAGGATCGTTGTCGCGCGGTTTAGCGTGCGCGCTAACGACTTGTACAGGACTTCGTTGATCAGCGAGCTCTTTCCCGAACCGGAAACGCCGGTCACGCAGGTGAACACGCCGAGCGGTACCCTGACATCGATGTTCTTTAAGTTGTGTTCGCGGGCGCCCCTGATGGTGATCCATCCGGTGGGCTTCCTGCGTTTGGCAGGCACCGGCACAAAGCGCCGTCCCGCCAGGTAATCGCCGGTGATGGACCGGGGACACGCCATGATGTCCTCCGCCGTTCCCTGTGCGACGACCTCACCGCCGTGCTGTCCCGCTCCCGGACCGATGTCGATGACCCAGTCGGCAGCGCGCATCGTATCCTCGTCGTGCTCCACGACGATCAGCGTGTTGCCGAGGTCGCGAAGCTGCTTTAAGGACCGGAGCAGGCGGTCGTTGTCCCTCTGGTGCAGACCGATGCTCGGCTCATCCAGAATGTATGCCACCCCGACCAGTCCGGACCCGATCTGCGTCGCAAGGCGGATCCGCTGAGCCTCACCGCCCGAGAGCGATGCCGTCGGTCTTGAGAGCGTGAGGTAGTCGAGCCCTACCTCCACCAAGAAACCGACGCGGGAACGGATTTCCCGAAGGATCAGTTTGGCAATCTGCGCCTTCTGCGGCGTCAGCTCGAGATTTTCCACGAAATCCCGTAGCGTCCGGATCGGCATGTCACACACCTCGGCGATGTTGCGGTCACCCACGGTCACCGCCAGCGCCTCCTTGCGAAGCCGGAGCCCCTTGCACTCCTTGCAGGGACAGATGTCCATAAAGGATTCATACTCCTGCCGCATGGTCTCGGATGCGGTCTCCCGATACCGCTGCTGCAGATTCCGGATCACGCCTTCCGCGGGGATGTCGTAGACACCCTGTCCGCGCCGGCTCAGGTAATGGACTTTCACGGTTCGTCCGTCGTCTCCGTACATCAGCACACGTCTGGCTTCCTCGGACAGCTCGCCGTAGGGCGTGTCCATGGAAAACCCGTACTGCCTGCTGAGCCCCTCAAGATAGGCCCATGCGAAGCTGGTGCGCTTGTCGCTGGACTGAAATCCCGGCGCCGCCAGCGCTCCCCGGTTCAGGGAGAGCGACATATCCGGGAC
>Ga0310696_10000964_pt1 | contig 42432 bp, 25 predicted proteins | sample AusTroGonzalo_MG_4_FD_203885 | JGI IMG/M metagenome (GOLD analysis project Ga0310696, IMG submission 203885) | Bovine rumen microbial communities from tropical cattle in Woodstock, Queensland, Australia - Gonzalo_02 (v2) (version 2) | ecosystem: Host-associated > Mammals > Digestive system >... | reverse complement strand
AGGCGCTGAAACGGTTCGCGCAGGCCTGCAAAGACCACGACTTCGAACCGAACATCCTTAACAGCGCCGTCACTGGCTACGGTGAAAATTTGTTAAAAACAGCCTTCGGGCTGCACCACGGCGTGGTGGAGACCATGGCCCACTACTTGGGAGCGAAGAAAGTCTCCCCCGACGTCTCCTTCATTCTCGACATCGGCGGTCAGGATATGAAAGCCATCTTTGTTGAGAATCAGGCGATTAGAAGACTGGAAATCAACGAAGCCTGCTCGTCCGGATGCGGTTCGTTCATTGAGACGTTCGCCAAGATGTTGGGCTACACGGTGGCCGACTTCGCCCGTATCGCGTGCGAGGCGAAACACCCCTACGACTTGGGCACCCGCTGCACCGTCTTTATGAACTCCAAAGTGAAACAGGCTATGCGTGAGGGCACTTCCGCTGAGGACATCTCCGCCGGATTCGCCTACTCGGTGATCAAGAACTGCCTGTTCAAAGTGTTAAAATTACGAAAAATCGAGGAACTTGGCGACCATCTGGTGGTACAGGGTGGCACCTTCAAGAACCTCGCGGTGGTGCGAGCGTTGGAGCTGCTCACCAGCAAGGAGGTTCGTTTTGCCGACATTCCCGAGCTGATGGGGGCCTACGGTTGCGCCCTCTTCGCCCGCGAACAGGCCGTCACCAAGGTGCTGACCCTCGACGAACTGCTTTCCATCCAGCAATTTGAGAACAAACAGCAGGTTTGCCCCGGCTGTCCGAACCACTGCACCGTGCTGGAGTACCATTTCTCCAACGGGCAGACGTTCTATGCCGGCAACAACTGCGAGAAAATCTATACCAACCACACGGAAGTCCAGCAGAAGGGTTTCAACCAACACCACCGTCGGCTGAAAATGCTCTACCGGCGTCCGATGCTGAACGAATCGGGCGGAAAGCCGGTCATCGGCATCCCGCGCGCACTCGGCATGTTCGAGCTCTACCCCTTCTGGCACACACTCTTCCGCAGCTGCGGCATCCGCACCGTGCTCTCCTCCCCTTCCACCGTGAAGCAGTACGAGAAGGGCATCCACACGGTGATGAGCGAGAACATCTGTTTCCCCGCCAAGCTGATGCACGGCCACATCTATGACCTCGCCCGCCAGAAAGTAGACCGCATCTTCTACCCCTACATCGTGATGGAAGCGCCGTCGGACAGCGCGGCCCGCAACAGCTACAACTGCCCCATCGTGGCCGGTTACTCCGACGTCATCCGCAACGCCATCGACACAGTGGAGCGTTTCGGCATCCCCACCGATGCGCCCATCATCTCCATGAACAACGAAGACTTCCTGCGCAAAGGCTGCCGCAAGTACCTGAAAACCTTTGGCATAGACAAGAAAACGGCAGACCAGGCCATCGACAAGGCCATCACCGCACAGCAGGAATACATCGAAGAACTGCACACGGAGGCTACCGAAATCGTGGCCAAAGCAAAACAGGAGGGCCGCATGGTAGTGGTCCTCGCAGGCCGGCCCTACCACTCCGACCCGCTTATCCAGCACAAGGTCTCCGACTGCATTGCCGACATGGGCATTGACGTGGTGACGGAATTTGTGGCGGGCGATGCCGACAAGGACGTCTACCGCGAACTGATGGCTGTTACGCAGTGGACCTACCCCAACCGCGTCTTCAAAGCCGCCCACTACGTGGCCAACAGTCCCGACAACGTGCACTTTATGATGATCACCTCCTTCGGTTGCGGCCCAGATGCGTTCATTATCGACGAGACCCACGACATCCTCGACCGCAAGGGCAAGAGCTTCACGCTGCTGAAGGTGGATGACGTCAACAATATCGGGTCATTGCACCTGCGTGTGCGCTCGATGGTGGAGAGCCTCAAGTTCAGCCACCAGCAGAAAGTCGACAAACCCTTTGTCACCACCCCACCCTTCACGGTCGCCGACCGCCGTCGTACCATCCTCGCCCCCTATTTCGCGGGCGGCTACTCGGAGTTCGTCCCGACGGTCTTCAAAATGGCTGGCTACAACATGATCACGATGCCGCTTGACAACAAGGAGAGCGTGGAGTTGGGTCTGCAATACGCCAACAACGAGGTCTGCTACCCCGCCACTATCGTGGTGGGCAGTCTGTTGAAAGCCCTGAAAAGCGGTAAATACAATTTGGACGACACCGCCGTCATCATCACGCAGACAGGCGGCCAGTGCCGCGCTACCAACTACATCATGCTGATTAAGAAGGCATTGGTGGCGGCAGGATTTGAAAATGTGCCTGTATTGTCGCTCGCGTTGGGCAACACCTTGGCCAATGAACAGCCCGGATTCACGTTCAGTGCGAGAGACCTGGCATTGCCCGCCATCAACGGCATGCTCTATGCCGACTGCCTATCGCGGATTTACTATGCCTCGCGCCCGCGCGAGAAACAGCCCGGAATCGCCAAGACGCTGCATCAGAAATACATCGACAAGTGTCTGCCGCTCATAGAGGCCCGCGACTACCGCGGAATGAAGCGGTTGCTAAAAGAGGCTGTACAGGAGTTCACCGCCAACATCGAAGTGGGAAAGATTCTCCCGCGCGTCGGCGTGGTGGGCGAAATCTACATCAAGTACAACGCCTTCGGGCACCTCAACGTCCTCGACTGGCTCGCCGAACAAGGCGTGGAAGTCGTGGCCCCGTCTATTTACAACTTCTTTGTCAACAGCTTCGTAAACCGCCACATCAACAAGGAAAACCACATCAAGCCCGTGGATATGCCCCTGTTCCTGACCGACGCGGTTTACAAAATCCTCTTCCGCTACGCCAAATCGTACGACGAAGTCTGCAAGGATTTCCCGTTCTACCGCCCCTTCGCGGACATGTTCCACGAGGCGAAATTAGCTTCTCGCATCGTGAGCATGGCGGCCAACTTCGGCGAGGGCTGGCTGATTCCGGCAGAGATGTCATCGCTGGCAGAGGAGGGTGTGAAGAACATCATCAGCCTCCAGCCGTTCGCCTGCATCTCCAACCACATCATCTCCAAAGGCATCGAAAAGAAGATGCGGAAACTCTACCCCGACGTGAGCCTTCTCTTCCTCGACTTCGACGGCGGCACCTCGGAAGCGAATGTGTTCAATCGACTGCATTTCCTGATAGCGAACGAGTAGCATGGGATGGCCTATCGGCCAATCGCCCATATTACTACCCCGCCCTTCGGGCACCCCTCCTTCAAAAGGAGGGGAGTTTTGCCGTTGTCTGCTATCACCATCGCAAATCGGCAATAAAACGGTCCTCGAACAACTCCCCTTCCCTTGGGAAGGGGTGGCCGAAGGCCGGGGTAGGGTTACAACAGATTGGCCGATAGGCCATCCTTATAAAACAGTGGCCGAAAGCCGGGGTAGACACTAACAAAAAAGGGAACCCTCCCGGATTCCCTAAAAGTCTTAAGTCTTAAGTCTCAAGTCTTATCGAACAATGGTAATCGACCCGTTGAACGTAATCGTCTTCGCCTTTCCTTTGTATTGGAAGGAGTAGTAGTAGACACCGTCGGCGAGGCCGCTGCCATCGAAGACCTGCAGACCCGGATAGATCGTGCCGTCCTTGGCGTAAGTGTCGTAGTTCTTCGCATCGTACACCTTCTTACCCCAGCGGTCGAAAATTTGCAGACGGTTGTTGCGATAGCCGTCGGGATCCTCCGGATTGATATTCGTGTTCAGATTCTCAATGGCCCAAACATCATTGATACCGTCGCCGTTGGGCGTTATCACATTCGGGAAGATGAGGTCACTCTCAATGACCACCGTGTGGGTAATCTCGCTGCTACAACCTGAGTTGCTCTGCACATGCAAGGTCACGTTGTAGTCACCCCACGAGGTGAAGGTGTGCGGCTCCGCAAAGTTCACCGAATCAATGGTGCCGTCGTCGAAGTCCCAGTAGAAGCTGCCGTGCTCACCCGTCACCATGGCCTCATCAGCATAATTGATGAAGTTCACCACGCCGCCGTTCTCACTGAGCATGGAGATGGCCGGATCAGCCTCGAACTCGGCGATGGGCTGTGGGTTCACCACGATGGCATTCCAAAGATACATCGAGTCGACACAGCCGTCGGGCGTGGTCATCTTCATGATGAGGGAATAGGTACCCGGCTCCGCAAGCTGGAACACCGGATCCTCAACCGTGGAGCTGTACGTCAGATTGCTGTTCCCGAAATCGTCGGTATTGTATACATACCACACGTAGGAAGAGCCCGCCGGCGTGGAGTTGTTCTCAATACGGATGTTCAGCGGGGCGCACCCCGAGAAATCAGGTTCCACAATATCAATGACAGGCCGCTCGAATATGTCTATATTTATCGTATCGGATCCTTCGCAGGTAAGACCGGTCTCCAGGCTCGTCGTCGCAATGTCAACATAATACTGTCCAGCGGTCAGCACCTCGATGGAATCGGTCTCGTCGCCCGTGTTCCAATGGTACTCCGTCACCTGACCTTGTGCGCCAGCCTGATCATAGTTGGCGGCCAGAATGGTGATGTCACCGTAGCAGATGCTGTAGTCGGGACCGAGGTCGGGCTCGGGGTGTCCCACAACCTCCATGTAGTTGACCGTGTCATAGATACAGCCCAACTCGTCCATCACCTTGATGGTGTACTCGATGTGACCGGCCTGGTCGGGAATCACCGTCGGGCCGTTGGCGCCGGGGCCTTCCACCCATGCCGTGTCAACCAGCACCTGATAGGACCAGTCTTGCGGCAGCAACGCCGGGTCAAGGGCAATCTCCCACTCGGTCATCCAACCGTTGTCAATGGAGAAGCCGTCCAACACCTCGATACTCCAAGTACCGTTCATCGGGCATCCGATCAAGTTAGCAAAAGAGCCGTCGGGGTGATACACATTGGTCATATTGGCCACATCGGTGGAATCAACGCAGCTGTTATGTACGGAAGAGGTAGCATACACATAGCTTCCAGAAGCATACTGGTAACCCTGGTTCGTAGCATTCGACCAACAGTAGTTCCACGGAACACCCATGCGATTGCCATATTCATTGGGGTTGCACTTATTGGAGCCTTCCTCATCCACAGCAAGTCCGAAGTGGGCGCTTGAGGAGCCCGAGCCGTTCCATCCCCACTCAGAAGCCGGAATCTGACCAGAGCAAGAAGAAGAACCGCTACTATATTTTTTCATGATAGACACATACTGCTGGTTCGGGCAAGTCAGTTTAATCCAAATATCACCGATGTATGAGTGCTCGATTTTAACGCGGACAAACAGGATGTCGTTGGCGGACTGTATGGTGGCCGACGGCGAGAAGCTGGTGAACGTAACCGGAGAAACGTAGGAGCAGTATTGGAGCTGGCCAGACATCACCTGACCGTCATGGCAGGGCTGTCCGTCAGGCAGGAAGATGGTGTCACACACAGACAGAGCCGTCAACTGCTCGCTGCCCACGGTATCCACCTGCAGGGCAGAGAGAAAGTCGTAACCCACCGTCAGCTCCACCTCGGTACCCGCGCATACGGGCGGGAAGTCGAGCACGTCACGGATCGGGTTAGACGACGTGCGCACACGGAACGTGTAAGGAACGTAAGACATGCAACCTGCAGTGTCTTCGATGCTGATGGCCACGTCATAACCGCGACCTTGCGGGAAGAGATAGTCGATGGTATTGACGCCAAAGGTGTCAATCACCTCCCAACTCATATCCCAAGTGAACGTGCAAATGGCATCACTCTGGTGATAGCTGTAGTCGTTGTCAGGAAACTCGCCATGCGCTACCAAATGGATGGTGTCGTACGGGCAGACATCGAGATACAAGTAGCCATCGTCCTCCAAATGCGGGTACTTGCTGCAAGCCGCCGTATCAAGCGTCACGTTGATACGCTGGCAAGGACGCACACAGTCGGTGGTGAGGGCGAAACCGGCACCTTCGTCCTGACCGTCGGTCTTGAAACGGATAGTCAGACAACCTGATGTGTTATAGACCGTGGCCGCATACGACAGGGTCGGGGACGTGACAGAGTCCGTGATGCAGTTGGTCAGAACCGCCAATACGGGATCATTGACGGACTGTCCGTCGTAAATGAACAAGGTGTCCGAACAATCGACATCGAACGATGCCAAATCAAAGTTCACCCGCACGGAGTGATTGGTGGGATCGTTGGAGCAAATGGTGACGTAATTGTCCATGTTGGGGCTGTAATCGCCGTTCAGACCGCCGTTGTCATAGACGGACACGGAGCAGCCGGTCACGGAGGTCTGGGGGCTGACACCTAATGTGATCACCTGGGCCTGCAGCGAGACAAGGCTGCATAATACTACCAATAGGGATATTATCTTTTTCATCGTTGTGAATTTTCATTAAAACTTGTAAGAATGGATATGAGCCTGCACGCGCTCCTCAAGCACGGATTTCGGCAGTACCACCACGTATGTGCCGCTGCGATGCAGTTTGAAAATATTGTAGCGGTACTCATCCTGCGGCAGTTTCCACTTGTATATGTTTACGCAGCCCGCTTGAATGATGGACTCCTCATCGTAGGACATCCCCTTGGGGAGATATTGTTCGAGCGTGCCCATCATTTGAAGGTTGCCGTCCCACAGTTTGTAAGTGACTGTGGCGGCATTCACGATGGTGTAGTTCATCCGCATCAAACCTGCGGGATCGTTCGCACGCATCTGCTCAATCTGCGACTCCGTCATCTCTGCTTGTAGCAAATCCGAGACGACGTACTCACTCATAGGGAGTTGTCGCTGCTGTGCGAAACCAATGAGCAACGCGCCCATCATCATCATTGTCAAAATTGTTCTTTTCATATCGTTTGTTTTTTTGTCTGTTATGTCAATCGCAAAAAACGAGAATAACTTCACAGCATACGTACGTCCTACCGCACAATGGTAATCGACCCGTTGAACGTAATCGTCTTCGCTTTTCCTTTGTATTGGAAAGAGTAGTAGTAGACACCGTCGGTGAGGCCGCTGCCGTCAAAAACCTGCAAACCCGGATAAATCGTGCCGTCCTTGGCATAAGTGTCGTAGTTCTTCGCATCGTACACCTTCTTGCCATAGCGGTCGAAGATTTGCAGACGGTTGTTGCGATAGCCGTCGGGGTCCTCAGGATTGATGTTCGTGTTCAGATTCTCGATAGCCCAAACATCATTGATACCGTCGCCGTTGGGCGTAATCACATTCGGGAAGATGAGGTCACTCTCAATGACTACCGTATGGGTAATCTCGCTGCTACAGCCGGAGTTGCTCTGCACATGCAGGGTCACATTGTAGTCACCCCATGAGGTGAAAGTGTGCGGCTCCGCAAAGTTCACCGAATCAATGGTGCCGTCGTCGAAGTCCCAGTAGAAACTACCGTGCTCGCCCGTCACCATGGCCTCGTCGGCATAGTTGATGAAGTTCACCACGCCGCCGTTCTCACTGAGCATGGAGATGGCCGGATCAGCCTCGAACTCTGCGATGGGCTGCGGGTTCACCACAATGGCATTCCAAAGATACATCGAATCGACACAACCGTCGGGCGTGGTCATTTTCATAACGAGGGAGTAGGTACCCGGCTCCGCAAGCTGGAACACCGGATCCTCAACCGTGGAGCTGTATGTCAGATTGCTGTTCCCGAAATCGTCGGTATTGTAGACATACCATTCGTAGTTGGAGCCCGCCGGGGTGGAGTTGTTCTCAATACGGATGTTCAGCGGGGCGCATCCCGTGAAATCAGGTTCCTCAACATTGATGACAGGTCGTTCGAATATGTCTATATTAATGGTATCGGATCCTTCGCAGGTAAGACCAGTCTCCAAGCTCGTCGTCGCAATTTCAACATAATACTGTCCGGCGGTCAGCACCTCGATGGAATCAGTCTCGTCGCCCGTGTTCCAATGGTACTCTGTAACCTGACCTTGTGCACCAGCCTGATCGTAGTTGGCGGCCAAAACGGTGATGTCACCGTAGCAGATGCTGTAGTCGGGGCCGAGGTCGGGCTCGGGATGGCCGACAACCTCCATGTAGTTGACCGTGTCATAGATACAGCCCAATTCGTCCTGCACCTTGATGGTATACTCAATGTGACCGGCCTGGTCGGGAATCACCGTCGGGCCGTTGGCGCCGGGGCCTTCCACCCATGCCGTGTCAACTAACACCTGGTAGGACCAGTCTTGCGGCAGCAACGCCGGGTCGAGAGAAATCTCCCACTCGGTAATCCAGCCATTGTCACCACTCCAACCGTCCAGCACCTCGATGCTCCAAGTGCCGTTCATCGGACAACCAATCAGGTTGGCAAAAGAACCTTCCGGATGGAAGACGTTCGTCATCTGAGCGACGTTAGTAGAGTCCATTTTGCCACCGTTGACATTGGACGACGCATAGACATAGTTACCTGGTGAGTATTGATAGCCATTGTTGGTATTATTAGACCAAACATAGTTCCACGGCGTACCCATCGGGTTTACATTGGGATCACACTTGGGAGTGGTATTCGACGAACCGACAACACCGAAGTCCGCACCACTGGTACCGCTTCCAAGCCAGCCCCACTCCGATGCAGGAATCTGACCGGAGCAACCGGAACTACCCGATGTATATTTACGCAAGATGGAGACATATTGCTGGTTAGGGCAGGTCAGCTTGATCCACAAGTCTCCCACAAATGAGTGTTCCAATTTGATACGAACGAACCAAATATCGTTGGCCGACTGAATCGTGGAAGCCGGAGAGAAGCTGGTGAAGGTAACCGGAGAGACGTATGAACAATACTGGAGTTGACCCGACATCTCCATTCCGTCATGACAAGGCTGTCCATCGGGCAGGAAGATGGTATCCAACACCGAAAGGGCGGTAATCTGCTCGCTGCCCACGGTATCCACCTGCAGGGCGGAAAGATAATCGTAACCCACCGTCAGTTCCACCTCAGAGCCGGCACACACGGGCGGGAAGTCGAGCACGTCACGAATAGGATTCGAAGAGGTGCGCACACGGAACGTGTAAGGAACGTAGGACATGCAACCCGCCGTGTCTTCAATGCTGATGGCCACGTCATAACCGCGACCTTGCGGGAAGAGATAGTCGATGGAATTGACGCCAAAGGTGTCAATCACCTCCCAACTCATATCCCAAGTGAACGTGCAAATGGCATCACTCTGGTGATAGCTGTAGTCGTTGTCAGGGAATTCACCATGCGCCACCAAATGGATGGTGTCGTACGGACAGACATCGAGATACAAGTAGCCGTCGTCCTCTAAATGCGGGTACTTGCTGCAAGCCGCCGTATCAAGCGTCACGTTGATGCGCTGGCAAGGACGCACACAATCGGTGGTGATGGCAAAACCGGCACCTTCGTCCTGACCGTCAGTCTTGAAGCGGATGGTCAGACAACCTGACGTATTATAGACCGTGGCCGCATACGACAGCGTCGGTGACGTGACAGAGTCCGTGATGCAGTTGGTCAGCACCGCCAAGACAGGGTCATTGACGGATTGTCCATCGTAAATGAATAAGGTGTCCGAACAATCGACATCAAACGATGCCAAATCAAAGTTCACCCGCACGGAGTGGTTGTTGGGATCGTTAGAGCAGATGGTGACGTAATTATCCATGTTAGGGCTGTAATCACCGTTCAGACCGCCGTTGTCATAGACGGACACGGAGCAGCCGGTCACGGAGGTCTGGGTGCTCACGCCTAATGTAATCACCTGGGCCTGCAGCGTCATCATGCCGCAGACTATTGCCAAAAGGGATATTATCTTTTTCATGACGCCGATTTTTTAGAAACCAAATTGATGAAGATGTGCATTAAGACGCTCTTCCCACACTGTCTTGGGCATCACCACGACATAATAACCTTCATGCCGCAATTTGAAGAGGTTGTAGCGATACTCATCCTGCGGAAGATTCCACTTGTAGGGGTTGACATAACCCTTTTGGATGAGTTCCTCCTCCAAATAGGTCATGCCTTTCGGAAGGTAATCCTCCAACATCCCCATCTGTTTGAAATTGCCGTCCCACAGCTTTTCCACAATCTGAGCATAGTTGAACATCGTGTAGTGCATCCTGACCAGCTCAGCAGGGTTGTTCGCCCGCATATCCTCCACCTTGGCAGCAGTAATCTCCTGCGTAAATTGAGGATCCACATAATACTGGCTGAACGGGATTTGTTGCTGTGCTATACCGACGAGCATCGCGCCCATCATCATCATTGTCAGAATTGTTCTTTTCATATTTCTTTTTGGTTTTATTATCCACTTGTATTAAATGTGTCGCACGTTTTGGCGATTTCGTTACACCTATATGAAACTTTTTTTTATTCGTACAGTAAGTATTTGGCACGCAGCGATTTAAACTCATCAAGGGCAGGTTGCCATGAGGCTCGAATCTCTTCTTCGGTGGCTCCGGCGACGATTTTTTGGCGTAAAACGGCTGTGCCGGCGAGTTTGTCGAAGAAATTGTTCTTGAGGAAGAAGTTTGCCTTGTCGGGGTAATTGTGGTAAGCGTTGAGCAGGAAGAAAAGATCCAACCTGCCGGGAGCATTCCAATCTATGCAAACAGACGATAAGAGTTCACCTCGGCATTCCTGATCTTTGAACGGCGGGTTCTCCGACACACCAGGGATAGCGTGCGGGGTAAACGTGTAGTCACCGTCTAACAGGCCGGGCGCACCGTACATCTCAAAGGGATGGTCGGTACCGCGCCCCACACTGACATTTGTGCCCTCGAAAAAGCAGAGCGACGGATAAAATAAAATGGCCTTTTTGTTCTGCAAATTCGGCGACGGCGCCACAGGCAGCTCGTAACGGGTCTCGTGCGTGTAACCCTCCAGCGTCACCACCTCCAAATCGCACTGCGCCCCGTTGGCCAACCACTTCTCCCCGTTGATCATTCGGGCATACTCCCCTATCGTCATGCCGTAAACCACCGGCACGGGGTGCATGCCCACGAAGGATTTGTACTGCGGCTCCAACACGGGACCGTCCACATAGAAACCGTTGGGGTTGGGACGGTCAAGCACAATGACTTTGACCCCGTTTTCGGCGGCGGCCTCCATCACGTAGTGCAGCGTGGAAATGTACGTATAGAACCGGCAGCCTACATCCTGCAAGTCGAAAAGAATGACCTCGACACCCGCAAGCTGCTCAGTCGTCGGTTTCTTGTTCTTGCCGTAGAGGGAGACCACCGGCAGACCAGTAAGCGGATCCTTGCCGGAAGCGACAGTCGCGCCCGCCTCCGCCTGCCCGCGAAAACCGTGTTCTGGACAGAAGAGCTTCACCAAGTTGACTTTCCGCGACAGCAGCGTATCGACCAAATGGGTTTTGCCCACCACGGAAGTCTGGTTGCCGCACAACGCCACACGCTTGCCTGCCAATTGAGGAATATACTGCTCCATCCGCTCCGCACCGGTGCGCAACACCGTTTCGGAAGCGGCAGCCGCAGACGACCCCGACGGGTTGCGCTGCGCACAGGCAACCGTCAGCACCATCAGGCTAAGAATGGTCAATATGTTCCTCTTCGTCATAGTCAATGGTCAATGGTCAAAAAAAGCTACCCCGAAAGGTAGCTTCTTCTGTTAAGAAGCGGTTATTTTTCAACAACCATCTTCTTGGTTAACGTTATTCCATTGAAATGGATGGTATAGTAGTAGATACCGGCGGCAAGGCTCGACGTGTTCACCTCGATGTAGTTGGTGCCCAATTCAGCTTCCTGCTCAGTAGTGTAGATAATCTGACCGTTGCTGTTGGAGAGATCCATCGTCACCTTGCCCGGCTCCGGCACGGAGTACGGGATGCGAGTGACCGTGATGGACGGGTTGGGCACGTTCTGGCCGAGGTAGACACTCTGCTCGCTCTCGTAGTCGTCGATACCGACATTCGTGCAAGAAATATTACGCTTGGTATCGTTGTTGTGACGCTTGTCCTCGGGGATCACCACCGTGGCCTTCACCTCCCAGTTCTGAGTGAGGTTCGTGACCACGAACTCGTTAGTACTGGTGTAAATCAACGTGTCACCGGGAGCGAGATGTTGCACAACGTGCTCAGTCTCGGTCACGATGTCGCTACCTGTACCGACGTTGAAGACCACGTCAAACTCCTCGACGGCAGAGTTACCGGCATTCTGGAGTTCGATGACGGGCACCACGAGGCTGTTCACCTGCAGACATCCGTCAGAGGTGGCCTTGTCCTCCGGATAAATCACACGGTTGACGGCCATGTCAGGCAGACCAGTCACGAGGTTAATGTCATCAATACTCGGGTCGATTCTGTACACCTGGTGCGTGACGGTGAAGCGCAGACGGGCAACCTCATCCACAGGCTCCAGCACGGTGAGGTGGTTGAGCCACTGGGCAGCGCCGTCAGCCTTGGTAAGCTGGTCAACGGTCTGGTAGTATTCGCCGGAGCCAGTCTCCACACGCATCTCGAAATCGGCGTTGGACGCGCCCGTGAAGTACTTGTAGAAGTTCAGCTCGGCAGGATAGATGCCATTGTAGTGCATATTGATACAACCGCTGGTGAGGGATGTCCACTTGTTCTGGTTGCTGGTGTTGTTCACACCGTTCACCGTCGCGTAGCCGCCATACTGCTCCAAACTCGTACCGGCGGAAGTGTGGTCGTGGGCGGGACCGCCGCTCGGGTTGGCACCGTTGTTCTGCGACGCACCGGTCTTCTCAATCCAGACATAGTTGTTCATGTTGGAAGAGGTCACGGTCCACTGCGTCGGCAGTTGGAGATCCTCCATACCCACGGGCACGAAGGGCTCCACAAACGGAAGCTGGCTCACAGTCAGGTCGGAAACCACCGCATCGCAAGAACGGGTATTGTTCGTCGTATACTGGTCGATGTCGTAGGTGAGGTTCATGCTCACATGGTAGTCGCCCTGCGCACTAAGGTTGACGTTCGGGATGACAACCGTCATCTCCGCATTCGGAGCCAATGTGCCGCTCTCCACAACCTTGGTATACACACCGGGCACCGCACCCGTGATGGTGGCGGTAACGGTTATCGGGTTGGCCATGCTCAGCGTCTGCGTCTGCGTACCGTAGTTACGGATCTGCACGCGCAAGTTAGCATCGTGGTCGGGGCAGACATCACCCACCGGGTGCAGGACGCTCGGAATACCGAGGTCGATCTCCATCGGGGCGCTCAACAGAACTGCGTAGTCCTCCGTCTCACCTTCTGCAGTGGCGGAATTGTTGTAGTAGGAGCACGGGTCGGTGACATTGACCGTGGCGCAGATCACGCGCATACGGGTAAGACCAAGCTCGGCACTGCCCATAACCGGCGCATTGACCACCTGCACGGTGGCGGCGTTGTTAGGATCGGCCGTGATAGCACCGGTCGTCATAATAGCCTCATTCGCCTCAAACTCGCCATTGCGGTTATAGTCAATGTAAGCACGTTTGTAAACAGTCTTCGTCTGCGTGCCCGTGAAAGCATGGGAGACGGAGAGCGTGTACTCCTGACCCAAAATCAACTCCACAGGAGCAACGGTGGACGTATAGTCCGTGTACATGCCGTTGCCGGGAGCCACATCGTGGTTGGTGAACGGAGCGGCAGTGCCGTTGTTCAGGGAAGCGAACGTCACATTGGTGATGTGAGCGCCGGTAGCCAACGCCAACGGACGAGACTCGCAAGGATCTTCCTTGCTGACGTAAATCGTCGTGGTGTCGTTGTTGTGATAGGTATCCGTGGAGAGATCCGTGTAAGCGCGGAACGGCGTGCTGTAATAGACATCGGTGAGGTCGCATGCCGTGGTGAAGGTCATGTTCGCCTCGGCGCCGGAAGCCAAGGAGCCACTGTAGTTCTGCGTCACGGCAGCGTTGTTGGCCAACTGGTAGGAGACCGGGAAGTTGCTGGCAGCCTGGGAACCGAAGTTCTTAATCGTCACGGTCACCGTCTCGTTGTTGGTGAAGCTGTTGCTCTGCGTCACAGGAGCGGTGATGGCCGTCACACCCACATCGTGCTGCGGCACCGTAGTGTTGATGGTGATGGTGGCCTTCGGCGACTCACAGGTGTAGTTCATCTTGAACTTCGTGTTGGCGCGATAGTTGGAAAGCGTGAAGTTGGTGTTGCCGGAAGAGAGCGCAGTGTTCTGGGCCTTGGTCAGCACCTTCTTGAGGTTGTTGGCCGAATACTGGGTATTCGTGAACTTCGGCACCGGGTTGATACCGTAGTTGGACACACAGCTGGCGTTACCACAGTCGTGCTCGGCGTACAGGAAGAGACCGCCGCCAGTGTAGTCGAAACCGCCGTTGACGGCAAAGCCCACCCAACCTTCGTGGTCAAAGTACATGTCACCGTCAAAGACTAATGTGGCATTGTTGGTCTCAGTCACCCAGTTCACGCTATTACCGCCACCGTTGATACCTTGGGCATCAGCCGTGTTGGCAAGCCAGAACTTCATCGGAATGCCTATGCCATTGGTCTCGGCACCGCACACATACAAATAGATACTGTCGATGCGACCCTCCGCATGGTTGAAGTCCTCACTGTTGTAGAACATCTTTGCGTAGGAATGGCCGTTCGTGAACGTGAACGGAGCAGCACTCGTCTGGTTGGTGATATTGCCGTTACCCGCTACAACACCGGCATTGAATCCGTTGGACTCGATACGACCGCTGTAGTAATAGGTCGTGGGACTGAAAATCGGATCCGTCGTGTAGGTGGTGCCCTCCGCCATCGGCTGGTCATCGGCTGCATTTTCGTAGAAGTAGAAGTGGTTCAACGGGTTGGTACCCGGAGTGATGGTCTGCGTACCGCCATAAGGCACCGTGTAAGTCAAAGCCTGCGGCGCAACAGGCAACGCCGGGAAGTACATTGAGCCCGTAATGGTGTCGTTGGCCGTATAAACGGGCATCGAGGCATCGGCGGGCGTGGTGTAAATCACGTAGTTGTAAATCCTGTTCTGGGTGGTAGAACCAAGGTTCAGACCATTATCGAACGTGATGGTGTCCGTATGCAGCGAGGAGATCGGCGTGCTAATGAGGTTCACACCGTTCACCGTGGCGGCACCCGTGAAGTTGGCGTTCAAGTTGAAGGTGCCCGCCGGAATCGCCGTATTGGAGGTCGTATCCTGGTTCATCACGGAAACCTGCAACTGCGGGTTCAACGAGGTAGCGCACTGGTAGGAAACCGGATAGAGCAATTCCTCCGTACTCAAATCATATTGCGGACGGAAGACATTGATAATCACAGGAATGCGCTTGGTAATACAGTTGCTCTGCTGCGTCTTGCCCGACACCCAGAAGACCACTGTGTCGTACAGCGGATCTGTGGTCATATACGGAGCTGCCGTCGTGGTCGTATGAATCGGGTTGGCCGCATCTTCAGCATCGTAGAAATAATACTGCGTAATGCTGGACGACCTGTCGGCTGGTTCCAAGATGGTGTAAGGTTGGGTGTAACTGCCCGTGTAGACAATGCTGTCGGGCAGATAGGCCGTGCGCGTGGACTGGAACTGGCCGGTGATGGTGTCGTTGCCACCATACACAACCGTCTCATTATTCAACGTGGTATAAATCACATAGTTGAACGTGATGTTGGCCGTCGGGGCGCTAAAGTCGAACGGAGTGGTGAACTCCACAACCTTGACCTCCTCGGGGGCGAAAACCTCGTCCACCGTATGCGTGACCTCCGAGCCGTTGAAGAGGGCGTGAATCACCACCTTGTTGGCCGGAATCGAAGTGTTCAGCATATTCTTGAGTTGCACCTGGATATGCTCGTTATAGAGGGCACAACTCGTGGTCGGATAGAGCAGTTCCTGCGTCTCCACATCGTAGTCCGGAATATCGGGCACATGGATATGGATAGGCAACTTCTGGCTTCCGCAATCCAGGTTCGCAACCGTGAAGCGGGCGTTGATGCGCTTGGAAACATTCGTCCAGGCACCGGTCATCGCCGCCGTAGTGTTGCCCGATTTCTTCTGGCACTGCGTCGCCGTCGTGTTCGTCATATAGAATTGCGGATAGCTATTCGCACCGGAGACATACTGACCGCAGTTGTTGCACTGGTTGCCCGTGCCGGTACAGTAGTCGGCACAGTTGGTCTCCACAAAGATCTCCAAGTTGCCGCTGTTGAAGTCGAACGGGGTGAGCATGTTGAACTCATACCAGCCGGCCTGGTCGAAGAAGATACGGTCATCAACCACCAAGGTAGCACCGAGAATTTCGTCATCCCAGTTCACATTGGTGTTGGTAAAGACGTTCTCATCCGTGCACTTCATGTAAATCTTCATCGGGATACCCGCGCTGGCATTGGCGTTGGAAGGCGTCTTCACGCTCAAGGCGAAGGAAGTCAACGTTCCGTGACCACCAATCTCCTGCTCCAAATAGAGGGTGCGGCCACGGGAATAACCGCTTGTGAAGGTAAAGGGATCCGTGCCGTTGCCGGTACCCGTACCCACCGTCGCCACGTCCACAGAACCGGGGTTGGCCGTCACATAGAACGTGGTGTCGAAGTAAATCAACGGAGTCGTGTAAGAGGGGCCGTAAGTGAGCAACTCCCAAGACTCGTAACCGGTGTTCTTGTACCAGCCGAGCACACCTTCCTGAATGGCGGGGGGCAGCTGGGCGGTGAGCGTGGTGGAGGTATGGTAGTTCACAATGACCGTATCCTGAGCGGTCGGCATCACAGCCTTGCCCTTGGACACCACCATGACATTCAACGTGTCGTTGTAGGTCAGACGATCTTGCGCCAGCTTGGTGGCCCAGACATGGATCGCGTAGTTGTCGTCAATGTTAATCTGGTTGTTGGTGAAATCATAGATGCTGTTGAAGGTGAACACCGTGGTCTCGTGGCTGTGGAGCGTGTCTGTAAAGTTTTCAGAGACAGTGGCACCGCCGTTCACCGTGTAGTGCAACTGGATGGGCGGCACTATGTCCGTGGTACCGTTGTTGGTAAGGCGCACCTGCAGATGCTCATGGCCGAGGTCGCAGTTAGTGACAGGGTTCACCAGCTCCAACAGAGCGACATCGTGCACGAACGGGGTATCAACCACCGCGCCGAGCATGAAGCGGCCGGTGAGCTGCGGCTCATAGACACCGTTATTCAGATAGTAGAACGTGGAGTCGCGAAGCGGGGTCTCCACCTGGGCGCAAAGGTAGTTGCCGTGAGCCAGCATCTCCAAGCCCACATAGAACTCGCCGGTGGTGTTCGTCAACGCGAAGTTGTAGATCGGGATCTCGTTCCAGGCACCCTGCTGCAGCGTGCTGAAATCAACCACCTGCGAAGTAGCCAGCACATTGCCGTTGGCATCGGCCACAAACGCCTTGAAGCCATTCTCGGGATCGGCGATATAGGTCTGGTCATAGTAGTATTTCACCGCACGGACGGCCAACTCCTCGTTGGTCTTGTAGCGCACGCACGGACGGATAATGCTGTTGTAGTCGCCAATCAGCTGGATGTCGGTGGTGGTGTCGGCGATGGTCGCCGTCGCCGTCGTGGTCACCATACGCCAGTGCTGGCTGTTGTTCGTATTGTTCTGGTCGTTGGCGCAACGCACCTCCACATCCTTGACCTCCGCCACATTGTACAGGTGGTCAGGGAAGGTGATGAGGGTCTCGGTATTCGGGGCCAGCGACGGAATCGTGATGGTGTCATGCCACTGCTCGGTAGCACCCGTCACGTTGAGGTAAACCTGGATGTTGGACTGCGTCTGCGAACCATCGTTGCGCACCAGCGCACTCACCACGTCACGCATCGCGTACTGCGTCGGGGTCTCGCCGGCGCCGTAAATCTTGTCAACAGCGATGTCGTTCGGGTAGAGATTTCTCACACGGATACGGTCGATGTTGATATTATTACCGTTCTTGGACAAAGCATCGAAAGCGATATAGACACATCCGTTGGACACATAGTTGGAAAGGTCATAGACGAAGCGGGTCCATTTCGGAGTGGCCGCAGACTGCAGGTAACGTTGCAGCGGAGCCGTGGTCTGGCCCTGCGGATTCAGATTCGTATACGTGACACCGTTATTAGTGGAAATCTTCACCGTCATCTCATCCTTCTTGTTGGAGAAAGCGTTGTCCTGGGCGAACCAGATCTCCAAGATGGGGTTGGTGGCATTGTCCAAAACCGTCACCGGCAGGATGGCACGAGAGGTGGTGTTGGCAGCAAAATTCTTCGAGTTGAAGAACAGACGGCCAGTACCATAGACTGGCATGATGGTCGGGTTGGCACCCTCACCGTTCTGGAAGGTCCAGTTACCAGCACCTGAAATCTGCTCAATCGTCCAGGTCTGCTGCGTACCGTTGCTGAAGTTCTCCACATAGTCGGGGATGATGTACTCTAACGTAAAGTTCTGGCGCAACGTGTCATTATTGTGCTGCGTATCGCCGGGATAGTTGATGATGATGGTGAAATCCACCGGCTGGTTGCTCGGAATCACCACGCCGGAAGTCAGCACCTTGTCCATGCTGTTCAACGGGGTGAGAGAGCCGGTGTTCACCGTAATGTTCTGGTTCAGGTTCAGCGCCGTAGACTGCAACTGGACAGTGGCAGGAGTGGCGGCGAAATCGAGCGTGGAACCACCCTTGTTGGTAATCTTCACCGTAATCTCGTAGGAGCTCTGCGGGCATTCACCCAGCGCGGGGCTCACGAGGGCGGTCATTTCCGCGTCGTAGTTCGGGATGACATCAGCGTATGCACCCATGTATGTCAGGTCAGAACGGTTGATACCGCGAATATCAGTCGTAACGGAAGTCTGACGCCAGCACTCCAAGCCGCTCATCGGGTTGGGCAGCAAGCTCTGTTCCTCGTTGGCAATTTGCGGCATCATGGAGATATTGTTCGTCAGCGTCGTGAGGGCACTCTCCAACTCGGCGATAGAGGTTCTGGCCACGGTCTTGTAGGCGACCACGCCGGATCCGGAGTAAAAGTCATTGTAACTGCCTGATGCCGTGGCGTTGGCATTCAAATACAACGGATAGTCCGTGTTGTCGGAATTCACCGTCTTGTTCATTAACAAGTTATTGTATATATATATACCATTGTTACCATTGGAAGAATAGATGGCAGCCGTGTTGCTGTACGGCGCATCCGACTTCACCAAGACGCTATTGTTAATGAGATAAAGATCCTTACTGTTGTTGATCTGGATGGCATAGCTGTTGTTGGCGGTCACGGGATAGAAAATCACCTCGTTGTTGGAGATATAACCATCCATGTTAATCGGATTGCTACCACTGGTGTGCGTGGAGGGACTGTTGTTCACATAGATACCGGACGTGCCGTTACCCACACGAATGTGGTTGTTGCGGATATAGAAGTTCTGGTTGGTGGCATTCGTCAAGTAGACGGCGTATTCCAACGTAAGGATGGAATCGATGGTGTTGCCGTTGATGTCGAGGCCCGTCGGGTAGCTGGCGTGGACGGCGGAGAAGTTCTGCGGGTTGCTCGAAGCGACCTGCTTGATGTGGTTGTTGGAAATCACGCCGTTGGTGTAGTTCAGACAGATACCTCTGTAGCAAGAGGTGATGTCGCAATTATCCACCACAAGGTAGTTGCGCTTGTTGTTGGCACCGACATAATAGATACCGACATTGCCGCTGGCCATCGTACAGTTGGTGAACGAAATCGTGTCAGGCACCGTGGTCGGAGTGGCCGTGGAGCGGACCACTGCGCAGCTGTTGAAGTCGTTGGTGTGGGTGTTGCGGGCGTTGATGACACAGCCGTCGAACACGATGTTGCGGCTGCCTGCGCCACGCACGACCACACCTCTCGACACGGTGGTGTCTCGGGCTTGAAGGGTCAAGTTCCTGAAAATGAAATCCCGGACATTCACCAACGTCACCGCGCCATAGACATTGGCACCTACATCGACGCTGTCGTTCACGATAATGACGCTGTTCACGTCGTCACCCTGGAAGGTGATCGTGTTGGTGGCCGACTGCCCGATGTAATTCTCCTTGAAGTCAAAGCCGGAGTAGGTGCCCGGACGGAGATGGAACACCGCAGGACCGCCGAGACCGCAAAATTCAAGTGCCTCCTTGGCAGCGAGGATATTCGGGAAATCGGGGTTGGTACCGCCAATCGTGTAATGCCCCTGCAACAGGCTGTCACAGGCGTAAGGCGATATCCTTATGGTGTCGTTCTGATGGAAACCGTCCACCGAACCGTTACGGGTGTTCACATAGACGGTGACGTAGTTGTAGCCGTGGGTCGGGGTGAAGGTGCCCAAATCCAGCGATGACGGGATATCAAAGCAAATGTCACCCGTCCAGTTGTGGCTGCTCGTATGGGTGAGCGTGCCAGCCTCATTGCGCACCTCAAGGGTGAAGTTGCCGGAAATCATCCCATTGGCAACGGGCGAGTGCGCGGCATCGGCACGGTTGGTGAAGAAGACGCTGACAGGCTGCGGCTGCCCCGTAATCAAACAGTGCGGCATAGGGTTCAAACTGTCAATCCGCACGTCGTTCTGATGTATGGAAGGGTAGTCGTGATGAGCCACCAAGAATGTATCGAAGCGGGCCTTGCTGCCGTGGACATCCTCCGTGTAAATATGGTAGTAGATAGTGTCGGCGTAGCAGACGGCAGGCAACCACCAGTTGGCATCAATGGAATGGATCGTGTCATGACCGCTATAAGAGTTCTGGGTTGTGCGGATATTGTTCGAGAAAGCGTCAGTGTTGGGAACAATAACCGTGGGACCGCTGTTAATCTCATAGCTGAACACGACAGAGTTGAGGTTCACCGTGTCGTTGTCGGTGAGCTTGCACTTGATGTTGAAGGGTCCGGTCTGGTTAACGAATGAATTGTTGGTATTGTAGTAAAACGGAGACTGCATCAAGATGCGCGGCGGAATCAGCTCGCAGTTGGCGAGGCGGATGCCGAAATTGTCAACAAACCAACCGGCGCAAGCCTGCGTGCCGGAGGTTTCGGGAGAGGCTTTGTTCACACGAAACTGCAGGCGGAAGTGGGTGGGGTTAGCCGCGCCTGACTCAATATAGATGTGCCTGGTGAGGTCAAGCATTTCATGATGCCACCATGCATTAGTCGGGGGGGCCGCCATATTGTTCGACGCCCAGTTGGAGTAAACCGTATGGTTGAATTTACCGCCGGTAATCGACGTGGAACCCATGGCCTCACCATAGTAAACCAGAGGTCCGGCATTATTACCCGTGAAATTCAGCAGTTTCCACTGACCCCAGTTATAGTTGCCGTCCGCATCTATACCTTGAGCCACCTGATAGTAAATTTGTGCAACATCCAACTCGTGGACCTTGCAAATGTGGTCGAAATCGACATACACATGGGTAACCGGAAAACTTGCGGTAGTCAAAGGAATCGCCGCGGTAGTACCCGACGAATTACCTCCCGTTGCGTAGACCGGAGTACGGAACGACTTGGGCGACGACTTGTAGAGCGCATAGTTCGCGGCCCAGTCGCTGTAAGTGATGCCCGTGCCGACCACACGCCAGTCTCCAGCAGTACCGCCATGATTGGGGTCTTGGGAAGAGGCGAACGTGACGGGATCGCCGTCAAAGTTTTCGTAGTAAATGGTCACCGAGTCCATCGGCTGGGCCAACAGCAACAAGGGAACCAAAACAACCATCAGAATAAATAACGCTTTCTTCATATTTTTTACTTTTTTATCTTATTTCTATCTTATTTATAATCAATTACTTACAACGCAAACGAGGATTATCCCCGCCCATTTGCGATTGCGCTTCCACGGGTTCAAAAACCCACTTTACACAAATCTACAAATAAGGGGGCAAAGATACAAAAAAAAATGAATGTTTGGCGAAAAAAAATGACTTTTTCAGCCACGCAAAATTTCCTCGCATTCGGCGACGGTGGTAGCCGACATCAGCTTGATTTTGCGGGGTTTAAAGTTGAAGACACCCCGGAAGTAGCCAGAGTACATCGTGCGCATCTCCAAAACGGCCACACGCTCGCCCTTGTCTTGCACATTCTCGCGCAGGTGGCGCATCACCAAATCGACACGCTCGTCGTACGTGGGCATCTCGCAGGGCTCACCGTTTCGCAACGCCTTGATTTGCTGGAAAATCCACGGGTTTCCGATAGCGGCACGACCCACCATGACCGCATCCACACCATAACGCTCTCGATAGGCCAAAGCCTTCTCCGCGCTGTCGATGTCGCCGTTTCCAATCACCGGGATGGTCATCCTCGGGTTTGCTTTGACCGCGCCGATGAGCGACCAATCGGCCTCGCCGCCGTACTGTTGCGCCCGCGTGCGCCCGTGTATGGCAATCGCTTGTATGCCAACATCTTGCAAACGCTCCGCAACCTCCACGATGGGCTTGTCGGCACTCTCCCACCCCAACCGCGTCTTCACGGTCACAGGCAAGTCCACGGCCTTGACCACCGCCTCGGTGAGCCGCACCATCTTGGGGATATCCTGCAGAATGGCCGCGCCGGCACCCTTGCTCACAATCTTCTTCACCGGGCAACCCCAGTTGATGTCGATGAAGTCGGGATTCTGGGCCGCCGCGAGCCGGGCCGCCGCCGTCAAAGCCTCCTCCGTGCCGCCGAAAATCTGCACCCCGAAGGGCCGCTCGCCGTCCGTGAAGGCCATCTTCCGGAAACTTTTCTCCACCTCCCGCGACAAAGCATCCGAGGAGATGAACTCCGAAACCACGATGTCCGCCCCGTATTCCTTGCAGATACGGCGGAACGCCCCGTCCGTCACGCCCTCCATCGGAGCCAGATAGACCGGAAAATCAAAACGCGCCAAAAGCTCTTTTATCTTCGTCATTTTTCGGCGGCAAAAATAAATTTTTTATCTTTGCCGCCCTGAATTTCAAACATCGAAATCAAACCTTAAAATTCAAACGATATGAAGAAAATTTTCGCTTTGTTAGCATTTGTAAGCGTATTGTGCTCTGTATCAGCACAGAGAGTTAACGAAACAGTCACGCTGTTCGGCAAAGACCAGCTCACCGGCTTCACCGTCAATGTGGACAACGCGCCTGCGAACATCGTCGCCGATGCCCTTGCCGACAAGTTCGAGACCCAATTTGCGATGAAAGGATCCAACAAAAGAGGTTTCCGCGTCTATGAAGGCCAAGCCTGCAGCGCATTCGGCGAGGCTCGCTACGACATCTATTTCACCACGACCACTGTCGGCAAGAAAAGCGACCAACTCACGCAAGTCACCCTCGTGGTCTCCAACGGAAACATGAACTGCATCACCTTCTCCAACGACCCGCGCACTTCCCGCAACATCGTCGCTTTCCTCGAAAACCTGCCCAACGACGTCGAAATCTATAAGACCAAATTGCGCATCAAACAGCTTGAAAGCGAACTGACGACCCTCAAAAAAGAACGCGAGACACTCTTGAAAAACCAGGAGAAACTCAACGACAACCTCAAATCGACCAACGACGAAATCAAGAGACTCTCTGAAAAAATTGAGCAGAAGAACGCTGAAATCCAAAAGCTGCAGGACCAATACAACAACAGCCAAGACCCGTCCATAAAGGAACAGATCGCCGCGGCCGTGAAGGAGAAAGACGGCATGCAGAAGACGCACAGCAGCAAACAGAAATCGCTGCTCAAGATGAACGAGGACCTGTACAAAACGAACACGAAACTTCAGGCGAATGCCAAGTCCACTGAAGAAAAAGAGGCTGAACTGAAGAAACTGAAAGCGCAAATAGAATAGCATCCAACATATCAACGACTTATGGCACGCATCATAGACGGAAAACAGATTTCCGACAATATCAAGACGGAAATCGCGACAACGGTCAAGGACTTGTTGGACAAAGGGTTGCGGGCTCCGCATCTCGCAGTGGTCATCGCGGGTGACGACGGCGCGGCACTCAGCTACGTCGCCAGCATCGAGAAACAGTGCAAGGGCGTCGGCTTCATGTCGTCGGTCTATCACCTCTCCGCCAACACCACCGAGGAGGAGTTCCTCGCCACCATCGATTTCCTCAACAATGACGATGAAATCGACGGCTACATCATCCAAATGCCGCTGCCCAAGCAGGTCTCCATCGACAAAGTGACCGCGCACGTGAGCCCGGCCAAGGACATGGACTGCTTCCATCCCGAGAACATGGGCAACCTGCTGCTCGGCAAGGAGTGCTACCTGCCGGCCACCCCACACGGCGTCATCGAACTGCTCAAACGCAGCGACATTGAGACGAGCGGCAAGAACTGCGTCATTGTGGGACGCAGCAACATTGTAGGCAAACCGTTGGCTATGTTGATGTTACAGAAGAGCGTGAACGCCACCGTGACCGTCTGCCACAGCCGTACGGAGAAGCTGCCGCAGGTCTGCCGCCGCGCCGACATCCTCATCTTGGCCATCGGACAGCCAGAAATGATCACCGCCGAATACGTCAAGGAAGGCGCCACCGTCATCGACGTGGGAGTCCACCGCATCGAAGACCCCAAACAGCCTAAGGGCTACCGCCTCTGCGGCGACGTGAAATTCGACGAAGTCTCCAAAATCTGCGAAGCCATCACACCTGTTCCCGGCGGCACCGGCGCCATGACCACCGCCTGCCTCCTCCAGAACACCCTAACAGCTCGGATGAAAAAACTTTAGACTTGAATCTTGAATCCTGAATCTTGAAACCTGAAACCTGAAACTTTGGCTTCTGACCGCCTCAAGTCTCAAGTCTCAAGTCCTAAGTCTTACATCTCAAGTCTCACAACCGACTTTCCGTGGAGGTCTGGCGACCACAGATGTGCAGGAAATCACAGTATTTGCAGGTTTCAACCTCATCGGTCTGCGTAAACGGGGTTTTCGGGTCGAAAATCTCGCAGAACAGTTGGTTCAACCGTTCCGAAAGTAGCTGCTTGTGCAGCAGAAAGTCCGTGTCATTGAAAATTGAACCCGGGAAAAGATAATTCGCGTGGTTACGGTTTACTTCCCGCGTACTGATAATGCCCACCTGGACCGAGGTGGGCTTTTCTTTTGCAATATGCTCATACATAAGCATATACATTGAAAGCTGAAACAGCTTGTCGTATTTGGTATCTGTAAAAATCTTCTCCACCTCAGCAGCCATAGCCGCCTCATCCCCTTCAAGTCCTTTCTTCAGACTAATGCGCAAATGCGATTCTTCCACCTTGCCCGTCTTGTAGTCCAAAATCATCACGTCGCGGCCGACATGCTGCACGCGGTCTAAGCTGCCCGTCAAGCGGACATCGAAAGGTTTAGCCTCACCTATCGGAACCACTTGATAATCAGAAATATTCACCTCCATTTCGTTGTCCATAATCCGCCAAGGCGAAGCCAATAGCTCCGTTTTAGCGACCTCCAAATATTTGCACACCGTTTCGCGGATTATCCTTCGGTTAATGAGCCAATAGCCTTGCTCCAAATCACTATCCGTCAACGTTTTCCGTCCTTCAAGTTTCCGTATTTCAGCACAGATGTCCGCATCGGCGCTGTCGATATGGCGTTGCAAAATGGTCGCATAGTTGGCCGGATTCTTCTCGGGGATGAGCTTGTCAAAAGCTTGTTTGTATAGGGCATGGATAACCGTGCCGAGCTCGTAAGCCTCCAAATGGTCGGAAAGCACCGGCGTTTCACGGACTCTCATCAGGTGGCGGAAGTAGAACTGCAACGGGCAGGCAATGTAGCTCTGTAACGAGGAGGCTGAGAACTTATAAGCGTGCAGCAGTTGCAGCACTTCGTCCGTCTTTGGCATCGAAAGCGGCACCCGGACCGGCAGCGAAAGCGCGAAATCCATGTCTTGGTGGGTGATTTCCACTGTTTTTTCCAACTTCTGCGAGGTCACCTCATACTCTAACTGCGCAATGAGCCGACTTTTCTCCGCGAGGTTGACATCCGAAGCGCTATTATAGACAAGCATCACATTTTCAGCACGTTGCAACAACCGAAAGAAGTGATAGGCATACACCTGATCTTGATACAGGTAGTTTGGCAGCGCCTCTTTCCCGTCAAACTTGTACTTGAAATCGAACGGGAGCAGCGAGTTGTAGGTAATGCCCTTCGGGAGCACACCCTCATTCACCGAGAGCATGATCACATTCTTGAAATCCATCATACGGGTCTCCAAAAGGCCCATCACCTGCAGGCCTGTGTCGGGATCGCCTTTCAGGGAGATGGAGACCGTGTGAACCGCCTTCAATACTGAAAATTTGGCAAAGGCGTAGTCAACTGGCTCGTCTTCAGCAAAATGGAGTTCGAAAAGAGTCTGTAAATCCTTCAATTTACGGATAACTTCATGCCACAAATCCTTGTAGAGGGTCTCTGTGGTCACAGTCTCGGCAAACGTACAGAATTGTTGCAGCAATGTGGGCAGACAACGGGCGACGATTTCTTTCGGAACATTCTCAAATATTTCTTTATGAGGAAGTTGCGAAAAACGAAGCACTGTCGGGAAATAGAACGGGACCGGCTTCTCCGCGTTGAGCATCGCGTGATTCCACAAACGTTCCACATCCTCGCCGCTGAACATCAGCTCGGACGCGCCGTCTGGGGTCAGCGCAAACACCGACTCGTAGACCGCTATCACACTTTGAAGGACACTGCTCACCGGCGTGCTCTCGAACGGGAACCCCATCGTGGCATTAATCGTCACGTTTTCAGGTTGATACGAAAGTAAGAATGGCAACAAAAGATTCTCGTCGGCCAGCACCACAGCTGTGTCCGACATATCAATGACCTTTTTCTCATCAAGATGGCCACCGTTCAACGCCTTGGTTTTCTCTGCGATTTTCTCCGCCTGGATACGCTCCACCTCACGAATCGCACCGTAAATCTGGCGCATGTTCTTGGACGTTGAGACAATCTTCACCTGTTTGGGTGTCTGTGCAAAATGAGGCTCGTTGAAAGAGAGATGCGGAACATCCAGCTTCAGTTTTTCGCAATTACGCTGGATGAAGAACGAGGTTTCGCGCTCAAAATCAGGCAGATTGGATTCCTTTTCCAAATGGCAGTAGAAGGGATCTATGTCGAAGTAAATCTCAACTTGGAAATGCTCCTTCAAGTAACGGATAATCGCCAACTCAGACGGCGAGAGGGCGTAGAAACCGGCGAAAATCAATCGCTTGAACGGCATCGCTTGCGCATATTCGGCGATATGTTCGGCACAATCGCGGTAAATCATCCCCTCGTACGCTTCCTTGTTGTTGGCCAGCAATTCCTTGTATTTCAGATAGATGTCCGCAAGTAACTCATTGAATTGGATTTTCTCGCGGTCCGCTTCCGACATCTCCTCTTTCCCAAACGGAATCTCGAATTGGGCGGCTTCGGCAAACTCATGGAAAATGGACGGCACATCCTGCAGCTGCATGTCCATGTCGCTGATGTCCTTCAAGAAGGCAATACCCCACGTCAGCAGCTGATGCGTGGTAAACCGTTCCCCCGGATACAGGCGCGTCAGCTCGTGCAAGTGCAAAAGTTGGGAAACCTGGTCAATAACTTTGAGGGGCGAGAGCCATGCCACGAACTCCTCCATCGGGAATATCTGCGGCGCAAACATCGGCCGACCGCCGTTGGCCTTGTGAAGACCCTGCAGCAGGAGGCGGCGAGCGCGCCGGTTAGGCAGCACCACCGCGACATCGTGCAGCGGCACGTCTGCATCCGCCAACACTCGACCAATAATCTGCTCCAAAAATGTATTACTCATCTTCGATAATATTTCGTAGTAGGAGGGTCGCCATTCCTGGCGACCACTTCAGCGGCAGGAATGCCGCTGCTCCTATAACTGCCAATTTATCGGTGTTTTCCCCAACGACATCAGAATCTCATTGGTTTTCGAGAAGTGGCGACATCCGAAGAAACCGCGCGAGGCAGAGAGCGGCGACGGATGCGGTGCGGTCAGGATGTAGTGTTTGCTCGTATCTATAAGTCGTTGTTTCTCAATGGCGTAGTTACCCCAAAGCAGGAAAACGAGCCCCTCGCGCTGTTCCGACAGCCGCTGGATAGCGCAGTCGGTGAAGGTCTCCCAGCCGTGACGCTGGTGCGAACCCGCCTGATGCGCGCGAACCGTGAGCGTAGCGTTGAGCAGCAGCACGCCCTGCGCCGCCCACCGTTGGAGGTTGCCGCTCATCGGAATGCGGAACCCCACATCCGTGCTCAACTCCTGGAAGATGTTCTGCAGCGAGCGGGGCACTGGCACACCATCCTGCACCGAAAAGCAGAGCCCATGCGCCTGCCCCTCGCCGTGGTACGGGTCCTGCCCGATAATCACAACCTTGACTTGGTTGAACGGGGTGGAATTGAAGGCATTGAAAATCTGCGGCCCGGGTGGAAACACCTTGTAATGCTTCTTCTCCTCAACCAAAAACGCCTTCAACTCAGCGAAATACGGTGCCTGAAACTGGTCCCAAAGGACCCGCTTCCACGATTCCTCAATATTCGGATTTATCGCCATAACTTGAAACTTTGAACTTGTCAGCTCTACCGAGCTCTTGCCCCTAACGGGGCTGTTCAAGGATTATATTTTAAACCTGAAACTTGAAACTTGAAACCTGAAACCTCAGTGTCTGAAATGACGAACGCCCGTAAACACCATCGCGATGCCAAGCTCGTTGCAGGCCTTGATGGAGTCTTCGTCGCGGACACTGCCGCCGGGTTGGATGATGGCCGTCACGCCGTATGCCGCCGCCATCTTCACCACGTCATCGAAGGGGAAGAAGGCGTCGCTGGCGAGACACAGATTGGCCGTAAGTCCCTTTTCCTTAGCCTCTTCCAAGGCGATATGGGCTGCGCCGACGCGGTTCATCTGGCCAGCACCGACACCGGCAATGCATCCACCTGCCGCCACCGTGATGGCGTTGGAGCGCACATGCTTGCAAATCGTCATCGCCAACTTGAGGTTCTCCATCTCCTCGGCAGTCGGAGCCTTTTCGGTGACCACGTTCAGTTCGTAGTCTTCAAAACGCTTTCTGTCAATGGATTGGCAAAGCATACCGCCCGCCACGCTGACATACATCTTCTCGTCGGCGTTCGCCTTGTCCGTGCTGAAGGTCATCAGCCGAATGTTCTTCTTGGTGGAGAGGTGGTCGAAAGCCTCCTGCGTGAACGAAGGAGCGAGGATGATTTCGAGGAAAACGGGCTTCATCGCCTCGGCCGTCGGCAGGTCGATTTCGCGGTTCGAAGCCACAATGCCGCCGAAAATGGAGACGCTATCGGCCTCGTAGGCGCGGGTCCAAGCCTCCAAGGCGTTCTCGCCGACGCCCACGCCGCAAGGATTCTTGTGCTTCACGGCCACCATCGTCGGGCGATCGAACTCGCGCAGAATCTGCAAGGCAGCATCGGCATCTTGTATATTATTGTAGGACAACTCCTTGCCATGCAGCTGTTCCGCCCATGCCATTGAGTAACCCTGCTTCTTGCCGGCATAGAAAGCGGCTTCCTGATGTGGATTCTCGCCGTAGCGCAACGACTGCTTCTTGGTAAACGTAAGCGTCAGGTTCTCAGGCTCTTTCTCGCCAACCTTCTCCGTCAGATAAGTCGAAATATAGGTGTCGTAGGCGGCGGTGTGGCGGAAGACCTTGGCGGCCAAACGGCGGCGAGTTTCCAATGTGGTATCGCCATGCGCCTTCAATTCTTCGAGAACGGTCGGGTAGTCAGCATTGTCAACCACCACGGTGACGAAGGCATGGTTCTTGGCCGCGCTACGCAACATCGAGGGACCGCCGATGTCGATATTCTCAATGGCATCCTCGAACGTAGTTCCCTCTTTCTCAATGGTTTGCTTGAACGGATAGAGGTTCACCACCACCATGTCGATGGGGGCGATGCCGTTGGTCTCCATCTCCTTGACATGTTCGGGATTCGTACGGACGGAAAGCAGTCCGCCATGTACTTTCGGGTGCAGCGTCTTCACGCGACCGTCCATAATTTCCGGAAAGCCCGTCACATCGCTGATGCCAATGGTGGGAACACCCGCAGCCTCCAACGCCTTGCGCGTGCCGCCGGTGGAGATAATCTCGTAACCCAATTTCGTAAGTTCCTGAGCGAAAGGCACTACGCCCTCCTTGTTGCTCACACTGATAATCGCTCTTTTCATTTTTCGGAATTTCAATTAAGCCGCAAAGGTACAAAAAATACGGGAGCGAAACACTATTTTCGTATTTTTGCCGTTGAATTTAAGACTTAAGACTTAAGACTTAAGACTTAAGACTTAAGACTTAAGACTTAAGACTTGAGACTTGAGACTTGTGACTACTTGAAAACTGAAACTTGAAACTTGAAACCTGAAACTTGAAACCTGAAACCTGAAACTTGAAACTTTAAACTATAATGACAAATAGTAACAGATATGAACAGTAAACTACTATTGGCAATGTTAGCGGTGTTGCTGGCATTCCAGACAGCGGCGGCGCAGACGAGAGTCACCCTGACATTCCAAGACGCCTCCTCGCAGGAAATCGAGGTCAGCGCGGCCGGGAAAATCTACTTCGAAAACAATTACATGTACATCGACGACGGGACGGCGGTCCCCTACTCTTTCGCGGTGGCCAACATCCGCAAGATGACCTTCGACGAGGTGTTAGGGGTGCGCGAAATCGTCTCTGAAAGCTTCAAAGTCTACCCCAACCCCGCACGTAACGAGCTGTATGTCAATGGAGACGAGTTCGGACCATACCCATACGTACTCTACTCCATGGACGGTCGCTTACTGTTGCAAGGCGAGGTGCAAAACGGCGATGCCATCCAGATTGGTGAGATTCCCACAGGCTTATATATCTTGAAAATCAACAATACATCACTTAAAATCAACAAGTTATGAGAAAGCAAATCCTTTTGGCCCTCGTATGCGTGATGAGTGTGTGTATGTTGAGCGCACAGGAGTATTACCTGCATACACACCGGGGCGGCAACGTCACTTTCGAGAAGAAAATCAGCCAGATAGACAGCATCAACTTCCTGAACAGCAGTGCGGTGTTCTCCTACAACACCGGCCATACCTCGCTGCCGTTCTCCAATATCGACAGCGTGACGTTCAGCACAGACAGCCTGATCCCGACTTACGACATCTACATTACATATAGTGGTAGCACCGTCACCGTCACCAATCCGTTGGCGGCCTCGGGCGTGACCATCACCACGAATGGGGTGGGTGTGACCGTGGTCTCCACGGCGGGCCTTTCCGACATCACCTACCACCTCTCCGGCAGCACGCTCGACGGTTTCTTCAACATCAGCAGCGACAAGCGGTTCAACCTCTCGTTGGAGAATGTTTCCATTACGAGCAGCACGGGCGCGGCCATCAACTCCGTGATTGACAAGAAGATGACGGTCAGCATCAACGGCACCAACTATCTGAAAGACTGCGCCAACGGCCAACAAAAGGCCGCGCTCTACAGCAAGGGGCAGGTCTTTTTCTACGGCAGCGGTACACTCACCATCGAGGGGCTTACCAAACATGCCATCTCCTCCGGTGACTACATTGAGATTTACGGCGGCAACATCGTCGTAACGTCCGCAGTGTCAGACGGTTTACATGGCGACTATATCCGCATGCACAGTGGCAGCGTGACCGTTTCGGGCACCACTGGCGACGGGCTGGACGGCGATACGGGCTTCATCGAAATCAACGGCGGCACGCTGAACGTCACCGTGGCCACCGCCGACACCAAAGCTGTGAAGTGCGACAGCACGCTGACCATCAATGGCGGCAACATCACGATTACGGCTTCGGGCGCACAGACCAAGGGGTTGAAGAGCGACCAAACCGTCATCCTCAACGGCGGCGACATCAGCATTACGGCATCAGGTGCGACGGTATTGGAAACCGTTGACGGAGTGCAGGATCCGGCCTACTGTTCGGCGATCGCCACCGACGGCAACGTGATCATTACCGGCGGCACGCTCACCATCACGCTGCCGACGAGCAACAACGGCGGCAAAGGCATCTCCGCCGACGGCAACATCACCATTTCCGGCGGCGAAATCCACATCACCACAGCGGGTTCAGGCGCGGCCTACACCGTCTCGGGCAGTACCAAGGACTCCTACTCGTGCTGTTGTATCAAGTCAGACGCACACCTGCTGATTACGGGCGGCGACATCACCTGCAGCAGTAGCGGCGCTGGCGGCAAAGGCATCCGCGCCGACAGCTCAATCGTCATCGGGGCGGTGGATGCGGCCGACTCATTGCTCACGCTCAACGTTTCCACGTCCGGCGCACGCTTCACCGTTTCTAACGGCGGCGGCGGGGGCTGGCCTCCGGGACCGGGCGGTGAAAGTGGCGACTACTGCAATCCGAAAGCCATCCGCAGCGGCGGCAACCTCACCGTCAACAGCGGTATGATAACGGTCAACTGCACCCAGAGCGGTGAGGGCGGCGAAGGCATGGAGAGCAAGGCAACCCTCAACCTCAACGGCGGGCAGCTCACCATCACGTCCACCGGCGACGACGCCATCAATTCGGCCAACTACCTCTATATCAATGGCGGCACGACCTATGCTGCCTCCACCAACAACGATGCCATCGACTGCAACGGTCCGATGTACATCACCGGCGGCTTCACCATTGCGGCAGCCAGTCACACCCCGGAAGAGGCCTTCGACTGCGACAACTACACCTTCGGAATCACGGGCGGCACCATTGTCGGCACGGCCCCGAGCGGCATGTACTCGAATCCCACGGCCAGTGCCTGCACGCAGCACGCGCTCAAATACACACACGCGGGCAACAACGCCGTCCAGCTCATCCGCAACAGCGACAACGAGGTCATCCTCACCTTCAAAGTCCCCTCCATCAGCGGCGGCGGCGGTCCTGGCGGCGGTGGATCTTCGGCCACGATGACCTTCAGCAGCCCGGAATTTGTCCAAGGAACCTACACGCTGAAATACGGCGGCACCATTACCGGCGGCACCAACTGGCACAATTACTATACGGGAGCCACCTACAGCGGCGGCAGCAGCAAAACCGTCACCGTGGGGTCGTCGTTCTCGGTGGTGACGGCGAATTAACATCGTTGTTTCGGGCGAATTACATCGTAGAGCCGTCATAATATGGCGGCTCTACCACCGGACTTACACCGGACTTACACCAGAGTTGGACCGGAGTTTAGTGCAGCACCGTCGCCAGGATGTCCAACGAATCAATCTTCCGGATCTGCTCGTTGTGCATTTGGAAGTAGGCGACCAAGCCCTTCAGCAGGGCGTTGCGCACCCCGCGCGTTGCCGGCACCGGCTCGTCGTGATTTAGCAGCTGATGCAGATACACACTTTGCTGCTGCGACAGAAATCCCGCATCCTCCATGTAAAACGGCTGGAAACGGCACTCCTGCAACGAGAAATACGGGGTGCTGTCGGTGAAATTGTCCTCTGGCTCGTAACCCATCACCCGACTGAGACGCAGCAGGAACCGCAACGGCAGTTCGGCCAAGCTTCCCTTCGCATCATGCACTCTCTCGATTTCCTCCTGCAGGAAGGCAAACAACACCTCATCCTGTCCAGAATCCATCAGCAACTTATAGAGTATCTCGTTGTAAAACAGCAGAATGGAACTTTTCGCGGGGTCGTAATACATGGCATTGACGGCACGGCGCGGTGCAATGTCCTTCAGATACTTCAGCGAACTTTTGCTGTGGTCGTCGTAGGAGATGTCCATCTCCGCCAACGGTGAGAAATACGAGGCCGCGAAACGGTTGTTCTTCCGATAGGCGTTCTTGATGATGAACGACTGGTTCCCCTGCTGCCTCGTGAATATCTTCACGATCAGCGAGGTGTCGCCGTATTTCGTGGCGCGCATTACGATACCGGGAGTGGTGATTATCATAATTAATTGATAAACACGAATTTCGTAACCAGTTTATCTTTGCCGTCTTCGTCGGAGACCATCACGTAGTAGACGCCGGTGGCGGGGCGGTGGCCGTGGAAGTCCTTGCCGTACCACACCAACTGGCCGCCGTCGCTGAAACCTTGCCAGACGAGCTTGCCGGAGGCATCCGTAATCTTACACAACGAATTGGCTTTCAATCCGTTGACTGCTATTGCACCCGTATAGCCATGCGGCACAGGGTTCGGGTAAACCGGCAGGTCCTCGTAGGTCTCGAAACCGCCCGTGGCCGTGCCCTTGTAGCTGACCATACCGTTAGAGGTGGCAAAGAAGACCTCGCCCGTGAGATCGTTGACGTTGATGTCCACGATATTGTTGGAAAACAGCGGGTGATCCTCGGCCGTGAAATGCAACAGCTGCTCTTGCCCGTTCTCACTCATCAAGAAGACACCGGCCTTGTTGGTGCCAATCCACTTGCGGTTGGCGCCATCGACCGCAATCGCCGTTACTTCTTCATATTCAAGCAACACCGAAACATAGCCATCCTGTTCCAACAGAATGTTCCGGGGATAGACACCGCCATCGAAAACTTTTCCGGGATAGTAGATGACCTTCACACCCTTGTCGGTGCCAATCCAAATCTCGCCGTCCAAATCCTCGGCCATGCAATAGACCGTGGAAGAGGTCACCTCGGCAGCGGCGTTCATGTCGATGCGGGTGATGCGATCATCGCCCGTATTGTCGTAGGTGCCGTTGTCCGTAAAGGCAATCAGATGGCAGGCGACCCCATCACGTGGGAAGTTCATCCACTTGTATCCGCGCGAGTCGACCAACAGTTTGTCGGCCACAACATCGCCAATGGAACTCGCCGATAGAATGTAGGCGATATTGTAGGCATGCCACGTCCCGTCCGGTTCCAGCATCTTCAACATTGTTTGGCAGTAACTATTTGTCAGCCAAACGTTTCCCTTCTTGTCATATTGCAGTCCCGATACGAATGTCTGCCCGTTGGAGATAGAATCCAAGGTCGAATTTCGGGCATTGTAATGCGCGACAGGCCGTTGGTTCTGACACACAAACAGCCCGTTTCCCCACGAAGCCAACGCCCATTCGGTCTCGTTCTTCGGATTGATGGCCACATTGGTCAAGTCGTAGGTCGGTTGGTCGGGGTTAAAATACAGAAAATCAGCACTGTTATGTTTCCATTCGCCATTCAGACACCAGCTCAGGGCCGGAAAACGGAAGCCGGGTGCGTAGGCGGTGGAAGCGCGGCGGGTACCATGAACTGCGGCCACAACACCATTGCGCGAGGTAACCCGCTCCACATAGTCCATATAGGGTCCCGAAGCCTCGAAAAAACGGTGTGTATAATAGGTCATATTGCTCTGCACCAGCCCATAAACCTTGTCCGCAGTCCAGATATTGTCACCGTCTAAAACAGCCTCCCTTACATCCGGATAATTACCATCCGTATACCAGACGGCATTATAAATCCTCTCCACATCGCCATTCAACAACTCTACCGCATCCCAGCTGCAAACGAGTAGCGTATCGTGTTGCGCGGACATATAACGCACAAATTGATAAGATTTTCCGGCAGGTTGCCAACCTTCGCCTGTGCGCCTGTAAAGCGTATCCCACACACCTGTTTCCGATGTTTCAACCGTCTTGACCGCAAAAACCACATCCCCTACCGTGGACAAAAACGACACACTCATCGTATTTTCTTGGTCCCACTGCGAGAAATTACTCACCGCCGGCGAGGCTTTCGGCATGCTGAAGACCCCACCTGTCGTTGAAATGTAAAACCGCTGGTTTGCCACGGCGACATCCGTGGGCGTAAACTGCTCTTCGTCCCGTTTGGTGAACCAAGTGTCCGTAATCACCATCTCGGCCATGTCCAAAACCACGATTCCAAAAGGATAGACCAGGTACATCTTGCCATCTATCTCGCGACATACCTGCAATATCTTGGAACCTGTCAGCGATTTGTCTTTCACATCGCGAATATTCGTAAGACGGTCGTTTTGAATCACATCAATATTACCGTTTGAATAGCAGATTATCAACGAATTATGTGCTTTCTCGAAGAAAATTTTGACAATATCAATGTCGGAAAGACCCTCCACTTTCGTCCAAGTGGAAATTTCCGGATTTTCCTCGAAGACCGTGCTCTTTTCTAACAACATCAGCCCATTATCGGATGCAGCGTAAATGGTAGCTGGATCGGCGGCGACGGAGGAAAAGGAGTGCATAGCGGTATGCGCGGTGAACTTGCCAATAGCGGTCTGAGCCGTCAGCGCGACCGACGACAGCACAAGGATTGTCAGAACAAGATGCTTTCTCATAAGGCTGTATTTCGATACAAGTCGGATTTTTTAAGGTTATAAGCGGGAACCAAAGATGTCAGAATACTGATTACCAGTATGGTTAACAACACAATCAGCAAATCGGCAAAGCGAATTTGAACGGGATAGTACGGGATAATGTAGTGCGCACCGCCGCCACCGAGTTTCACGATGTGGAAGGTCTGCTGCAGGAAACAAATCAACGCGCCGAGCAGCGTGCCGGCCAATCCGCCCAACGCGGAGACCATCACACCTTCGTAAACGAAAACCCGCTGAATCAGCGACTTGGACGCGCCCATGCTGAACAGCACAGCCGTGTCGGTCTTCTTTTCCAAAATCAGCATACCCAACGCCCCGATAATGTTGAAGGCGGCGAGAATCAGGATGAAGGCGAGAATCAGGTAAATCATAAACTTCTCCGATTTCATCGTCTTGTAAAGCGAATCCTCCTGCTCGCGCTGGTCCTTGACAATGTACTTATCCCCCACTAAATTCACAATTTGTTTGCGCACCTTGGCCGCATTCACCCCATCTTTGAGCTGGATTTCCACCGATGTCACCTCGCCGTCGTAGCTCATCAGCTCACGCACGAACGAAATGGGGCAGAAAATGTAGTTTTCATCGTAGTTGGTGTTGGTGCAAATCACGCCGTTGGGAATAATGTACTGCGTGTTGAATGCATCAGCCGGATTCGCGAAATTCTTCTTGGTGCGCTTGGGATAGTACATCTTCATCAGCTTGTAACTCAGCAAGTTGATTTCAAGCTTGCCCGCCGCACCGGTACCCATAATGGCGCACGGCTGCCGCAACTTGTAAAGCGCAGTGTCGCCGTCCACCAACATATCCTCGAAAGGATTCGTTTGGAAGTAGCTGTCGGGGACACCCTTCACGTAGAGCAGTTCCTGACGGTCGTCGTAGTTTGCAAGGGAGAGGTCACACACGATCTCGTTAACCTCCTTCACCTCAGACAGTTGTCGAAGCTGTTGAAGGGGAAAGCTGTCGATGGCGAAGGACTTGCCCTCGCGCAGGGTAACCTCATAGTCGGCGTGCAGGGCGTTGAACCAGCCGCCGATGATGTCGCTCATGCCATTGAAGACGGAAAGCACGACCACGAGCGCGGCAGTACTCACCATGATGCCGATCATGGAGATTCCGGAGATGACGTTGATGATATGGTGCTCTTTTTTGGAAAAAAGGTAACGCCACGCCAGAAAAAGGGCCGTCTTATGCGCCTTCTGTGCCACTATTTCTTCAGCAGTTCGTCGATGTGTTCCAAATAGTCGAGGGTGTCGTCGAGGAAGAACTCAAGGGCCGGCACCACGCGCAGCTGGTTGTGCACCTGCTGCCCGAGACGATAGCGAATATCCTTCGTATTCTCCTTTACCATCTTGATAATCAACTCCTTGTCGGCTGTATTATAGATACTGAGGTAAGCGCGGGCGATGGAAAGGTCAGAGGTAACCTTCACATTCGTCACCGTAATCATGCACTTGTAGATGTTGCGGCTGTCCACCAGGAAGATGTTGGCCAGCTCGCGCTGCAACATCGCTTCGATTTTCTGTTGTCTTGTCGTATTCATTGCCGTTAATTTAAGACGGCAAAGATACATTTTTTTAGGCAACAGGCAATAGGTAACGGGGAACGGGCATCGGGGGACGTAGAGACGGGGCATGCCCCGTCTCTACAGACATCACGCCTCGTTTCGGATATGCACGTCCATCTGGTTGAACGGAATCTCTAACCCCTCTTTGCGGAAGGCGTTGTAGATTCCCTCGTTAAGCGTAAAGATTGTGTTCCAATAGTTCTCGGGAAGCGTCCAGGCATAGAGACGCATGTTGAGCGAGCTGTCGCCAAAATTCTCCAACGTGGCGAACGGGGCCTTGGGCTCGTTCAGCACATACGGGTTCTCGGCGGCCACACGAACCATCACCTCCTTGGCCTTCTCCACGGACATACCATAAGCCAACCCCACGTCAATAGCCACGCGCCGCTGCGGGAGGTTGAAGTGGTTGACGAGCGACTTGGTGGCCAGCTCCGTGTTCGGAACGATAATCTTGCGAGCGTCATACGTACGCAGCGTGGTGTTGAAAATCTGGATGCTCTCCACATAGCCTGCATACGAGCCCTGCTCAATGTAGTCGCCAACTCTGAACGGCTTGAGCAGCAGGATGATGACCCCGCCAGCGAAGTTCTGCAGCGTCCCCTGCAACCCCATGCCGATGGCTACGCCCGCCGCACCGAGGATAGCGATAAACGAAGTCATCTGGATGCCCATAATGCCCATCGCTGTCAAGACGAGCAGCACTTTCAAGACGATGTCAATGACCGAATGCAGGAACTGCTGCAACGACGGATCTACCTGATGGCGATCGTATGCCTTTTTCATCACTTTGTTGAGCAGGTTAATGAGTTTCCAGCCCACAAACAGCACGATGCACGCCAAAATCAGCCGCGGCACGTACTGAAACAAAACGTCGTTTAAAAACTGCTTCGCGCCGATGGCGAAGGAATCCCAAGTGGAAGTGGTATTGTTTTCCATATTTTAATATAATGATTCGTAAGCTTGTTTTATCGTTTATTCGAACGAGTATGCCACCCCGAAATACAGCACATGCTCCGGATTCCGGACCTGGACCTCGTTGTCGTAGCGGAGGTAGAAGTCGAGGGTGTGGTGCCTGTCGATGGCGTATTGCAGACCCAAGACGGTGCGCATCTGGTCGATAATGTTGTTGCCGGGCTTGTAGAGACGCCACCAAAACTCTTCGGAGAGCTGCAGCTTTAGACGGGTCTGCGGGATAGCATAACTGACCGACAGGCGATTGCGCAGGTAGGTCTTGGGGTTGAAGGTATAGTCGCCACGACGCGCGTCACGAAAGGTGGTCTGCGCCATGACGCGCCAGCCCACTTTCCACTGCCCGAACTTCGGGGCAAGGGAGACGAACGCCTTGATACGGTGGCGGTTGTCGAATAGCTGGTCCTCACGGTCGTGATAGTTGAGGAAACTGTACGACGCCCCGACCTTCATCCGCTTCTGCCAAAAGGTGTAGTCGGTGCCGACAGCGAGCTTGGCACGGTTGTAGTGGGTGAAATTGTAGTCGAAACGCAACTCGCCCTCCGCCGAAAAATGCCAGCCCTTGAGGATTTTGTAGTCATACTCCACCCCCACAACGCCGCCCGTCTCGAACGTTTGGGCATGCGCCACACCGCATATACACACGGCAACACATAATATGATGTATCTGATATTCATCCATCATTCATTCCCAGGGCTCACTGCGTTCACCCTATTTTGTCCCCAGGGCTCACTGCGTTCACCCTGGGCTATCATACGTCGGGCTTACAGCCCTTTTAGAATCCCAGGGCTCGCTTCGCTCACCCTGGGTTGACACGTGTCGGGCTTACAGCCCTTTTGGAAGAGGTTTAGAAATAATTATCTTTTTTGACTTTGGTGAGTTCGTTGATGGTGTTCTCGGGCTTGTCGGAGGCGTAATAGATCTTCACGTAGGCGATATCCTTGAGGTAGTCGATGTGGCCGACTTCGAGGCGTTTAATGTCGAGGCCGGTGCGGGACTTCAGGTCGGCCAACAGTTCGTTCTCGCGGTCGGCGTGCGCCAAGGCGACCTTCTCATAGACGATAATCTTGCACTCCAAATGCTCCTTGTAGTGTATCGACTCGAACAACCAGACCGCTAACACGATTAACAGGTTGGTAATCAGCAGCTCCGTGTAGCTTACCGTCATGGCCAAGCCATTGATGACGGAGATGCCCACCACGACGAACAGGTAGGTCATCTCGCGAATCGGCACGGTCTCTGTCCGGTAACGTATCATCCCGAAGATGGCGAACAACCCCAACGCGAAACCGATCTGCACCTTCACGTTGTCCATCAGGAATATCAGGAAGAAAATCGTGATACTGAACAACATAAAGGTGAAATAGTAGTCGCGGCGCTTGCTCTTTTTGTAGTAAAGGCAGCCCACGATGAACCAGCAGACCGCCAAGTTGAGGGCGAAGCGGAGCAGCATCTGCCACAGGCTCGGACCGTCGAACCACGGGATGCCAAACAGGCCGCCGCCTTCATTCGCGAACTCTTCCGCAATGGTCGGGTCAAACAAATCTGAATCAAACTGTATCATTGTTCCAACGATTTTATGTGGTAATTTTTATTAGTTAACTTATTGACATAGCGTATTTTGTCTTTAAAACGGTTGTATTTCAGATGCTCGTCGGTGAGGAGCATCCCGAGGCAGTATTTGCTGAGCCCCTTCCGCTGCACACGGGCATCGCGAAGCATATCCTTGAAGCGGGAACGCAACGAGCCATCCTGTTTCACCTCAATAATCACCAAATCGGAAACATCCACATCGCAACCGCTCACGTGGTTGTGGAAGGTAATCCCGAAATCGATGGTGATGCGCTCGGTCTTGGCCTTGTTCACGAGGGTAATCCGCAGGAAGGCATTTTCGAGACGCGGCGACATAGGTTGGTCAGTGACCCACACTTTCTCACGGATAAAATCCGCCATTTCAGGTAGTTGGTAAAGATCGCCCCACTGATCCATGGGAATCTGAATCCGCTTTTTCTTCGTGCGACCCGTGTTCTTCTTGTTCTTGATTTCGCAAAAGGCAATGCCGGAGTCCACATAGATGCGCTGCCGGACCTTCTGTCGACGCAGCCTGCGGTTGTGATGCATGGTGTACGTGACCGCATCCGGCGTATCGAAATAGAGCGTACGATAACGAGCAATGCGTTGTCCGTCAACCTCTTGCACATAAAAATGCGTATTCCACAGCGGAGCCATCCGCAGCAGCGTTTCCATATTGGTCGGAAATTTGCTGTCCACGCGGTTCATCAGCTTCACGGCACTCATCTCCTCCAACGAGATGGGTGTCATCGAGGACAATATCGGCTCCAGTTCCTGCATCACTTGCGAATGTATTCGTATTCCCTGATCGACAGCAGGTTACCCTTGGCGTTGTAGTTCAGCTGACGTTTCTTGGTGCCGTCGGCGTTGTATTCGATTTTGTGGATGCGGTAGGCCTTGTTATGCTCGTCATAGACCACCTCGCGCACCACGCGGTCGTTCTCGTCATACTCGTAGGTACACCGCGCCTTCATGGCGGTACCGGTGTATTCGATTTCCTCCACCTTGCGCCCTTTGGCGTCGTATTTGGTGACATGGTCGAGGTATTTGGTACCCTTCACCGGGGTCTTCCACGTCTTGACCGTCAGATTCTTCCGGGACTCTTTCTTTTCGGAACTCTGGCCAAAGGTGACGGAGGTACAGAGTATTGTGCAGATTATTAAGAGAATGATTCTTTTCATTGTTGATGTTTCTTGTTTGTTCTTACTATCCCAGGGCTCACTGCGTTCACCCTGGGTTGACATACGTCGGGCTTTCAGCCCTCTTTGGAATAAGTCTCAAGTCTTAAGTCTCAAGTCTCACGGTTTAATGTTAATGCGGAATGTGTCGGGGAAGGTGTAGATGTGGTCGGGTTCGGGCACGGAGATGGTTTTGGAGACCACGGAGGGGATTTCGTCCTCGTCCTCGCTGAAGGTGAAGACGGTGTAGGTGCCGGGGGAGAGTTTCTGGAAGGCGAAGGTGCCGTTCATGCCGGCGCGCACGTCGTCGCAGGGGAAATCCTCGCCCTCCCGCTGGATGTACATGCGCTGTCCGTAGGCCCAGCCCTGCGAAATCACGTTCCCGTTCTTGTCGATGTAGTATGCCCAGACGTGCCCTTTCACCATGGAGGTGCCGTAGGCTTTGCCCTCATGGATGTAGATGTCGGGGACAACGGTTGTCTTACCGTACTGAACCTCAACGGTTTGCGGCATCGCCACGCGCTCACCGCTCGCCAATGTCGAGTAGGCATAGACGGTGTAAGTACCTGGCCGCAGGTACTTGAACTGGTAGAAACCAGTGTGGTCGGTCTCTTCATCGTCACCGTAAAACTGCTGCGTGCCATAGACTAAGAAGACATCCTCCTTGGCGGCCAACACCGTGTCCGTCTGTAAGTTATAGTTGTCGTCGGGATGCAGCACTTTGTAGACGGTGCCTTCGATGGAACCGGTGCCGCCGCTGCCCTCGCCAGTATTGCAGGAGACGGCTAACATTGCCAAAACCAGCAGAACAAGCGGGGTGATAAGTTTATTGATTCTCATTTTTTACCATACTTAAACAAAACGGCAAAAATACATTTTTTGTTAAACAAAAAAATTCACAGGCTATCCAATAAAATCGTATTTTTGCCGTTTGATTCAAAAAAGAGGAAAAATGAAAAAGATCATTGCTTTCGCCATTGTGCTTTTGAGTGCTGTATTCGTGTTCTCCGCATGCGACACGCAGCACAAGTGCGCCGCCTACGGCCACTATTCCTACAACATGCCGGCCGAAAATCCGGACAATATCGACTAACCCGCGCCTCCCATGCGGACATC
>Ga0310696_10000963_pt1 | contig 42452 bp, 32 predicted proteins | sample AusTroGonzalo_MG_4_FD_203885 | JGI IMG/M metagenome (GOLD analysis project Ga0310696, IMG submission 203885) | Bovine rumen microbial communities from tropical cattle in Woodstock, Queensland, Australia - Gonzalo_02 (v2) (version 2) | ecosystem: Host-associated > Mammals > Digestive system >... | reverse complement strand
TATGGGGTGAAAAACGTTACTGCATGCGCCTGTGGCTGGATCCCGTTAAGATGTCAGGTTACGGCATCACCCCCATGGACGTAAAGAACGCCCTGGACCGCGAGAACGTAGAGCTGCCCTCAGGTACTATTGAGGGTAACACCACAGAGCTGGAGATCCGTACCCTGGGCCAGATGCATACAACTGAGGAGTTCAACAACCTGGTCATAAAGCATGACGGCACCAAGGTGATTCGATTCAGCGACGTAGGTCAGGCCGAGCTGAGCCCGCGTGACATAAAGAGTTACATGAAGATGAACGGCATACCTATGGTAGGTGTAGCTGTCACCCCGCAGCCGGGTGCCAACCATATCAACATTGCCAACGCCGTTTATGACCGCATGAAACTGATGGAGAAAGACCTGCCTGAGGATGTAGGTTACGAGTACGGCTTTGACAACACCCGTTTCATACGCGCATCAATCAATGAGGTTAAGACCACCCTGTATGAGGCATTCATACTGGTTATCCTTATCATCTTCATGTTCCTGCGTGACTGGCGCGTAACCCTTATCCCCTGCCTTGTAATACCCGTATCTATTGTAGGTGCATTCTTTGTGATGTACCTGATGGGATTCAGTATCAACGTGCTCTCCATGCTTGCGGTGGTACTGTCAGTAGGACTTGTGGTCGATGACGCCATCGTTATGACCGAGAACATCTACAACCGAATAGAGAGAGGCATGACACCCCTGCAGGCCGGTATTGACGGCTCAAAGGAGATTCTGTTTGCCATCATCTCAACCTCAATCACCCTGCTCTGCGTATTCGTACCCATTGTGTTCATGGAGGGCCAGACCGGACGTCTGTTCCGTGAGTTCGCATTCGTGATTGCCGGCGCCGTAGTGATATCCACCTTTGCGGCCTTGACATTCACCCCCATGCTCTCCACCAAGATCCTGGTACGCCGTGAAAAGAAAAACGCATTCTACAGCTGGTCCGAGCCATTCTTTGATGGTCTGAACCACTACTACAGCAAGAGCCTTGACTTTATACTGCGTAACCGATGGATTGCACTGTCAACCATGCTGGTTGCACTGGGCGTAGCCGCATGGATGTGGAGCAAGACCCCGTCCGAGATGGCTCCTATGGAGGACCGCTCACAGGTAACCGTACGCACACAAGGCCCCGAGGGTGTAACCTACGAGTATATGCGTGACTACACCGAGCGCATAAACGATGTTGTAGACTCACTCATGCCCGATGCCAAGTTCGTTACCGCACGTGTAGCCAGTGGCGGCGGTAACATACAGATCACCCTTAAGGACATCAACGAGCGCAGCTACTCACAGATGGAGGTGTTTGAGAAGCTGAGCGCCGCCGTACGCCGTGAGAATGATGCCCGTGCATTCGTACAGCAGCAGTCATCATTTGCCGGAGGCCGTGGCGGTATGCCGGTACGTTACGTACTGCAGGCCACCAACATTGAGAAGCTGCAGGATGTGCTGCCCACCTTCCTGGCCCGCGTAAATGAGAACCCCGCCTTCCAGATGGCCGATGCCGACCTTAAGTTCTCCAAGCCCGAGGTCCGCATATCGATCAACCGTGAGAAAGCCAACCTGCTGGGCGTAAGCACCCGAGACATTGCACAGACACTGCAGTGGGGCTTGAGCGGTCAGCGAATGGGATACCTCTACATGAACGGAAAACAGTATGACATCATAGGTGAAATCAACCGTCAGCAGCGTAACACCACCCAGAACCTCAAGTCCATCTACATGCGCAGCGGAAGCGGTGACATGATACAGATGGAGAACCTGGTTGACCTCAAGGAGGACATAGCACCACCCCGTCTGTACCGTTACAACCGCTTTGTATCGGCCACCGTATCGGCCGGACTGGGAAAGGGATATACCCTTGGTCAGGCTCTGGATGAGATGGACAAGATTGCCAAGGAGACTCTGGATGACACCTTCCGTACCGCCCTTACCGGTGAGTCCAAGGATTTCCGCGAAAGCTCCAACAGCCTGCTCTTTGCATTCGGACTGGCACTGCTGCTTATCTATCTGGTGCTGGCTGCCCAGTTTGAAAGCTTCAAGGATCCGCTTATCGTAATGATCACCGTACCTCTGGCTGTGTTCGGAGCGCTGGTGTTCCTGCGCGGTGGCGGACAGACCATGAACATATTCAGTGAGATCGGTATCATCATGCTCATAGGACTGGTTGCCAAGAACGGTATCCTTATCGTAGAGTTCGCCAACCAGAAACAGGCTGCCGGCATTGACAAGGCAGAGGCCATACGTCAGGCATCGGTACAGCGTCTGCGTCCTATCCTTATGACATCAACATCAACCATGCTGGGTCTGCTGCCCCTTATGTTCGCACACGGCGAAGGCTGTGCCGGACGTATTGCCATGGGTACGGCCGTAGTAGGCGGAATGCTCATATCCACCTTCTTTACAATGTACATTGTACCGGCTGTATACAGCTACATATCAACAGACCGTAAGACACAGAAGAAAAAGGAATGAAACCAAATAGAATAATACTGGCTATAACAGCCATGACACTCTGCCTGGGTTCACAGGCACAGATCATGTCACTCAAGGAGTGCCTTGAGGAGGGCATCAAGGATAGCTATCAGATACAGCTGGTAAACATCTCCCAGAAAAAGGCTGCCAACAATGACACATGGGGCAATGCCGGCGGACTGCCCACCGTTGCCGTAACAGGCAGCTACTCAGGCTCTTTGTCCAGCAATGACGCCACGCTGCGTGAAACCGGATCAACCGTATCCGGCCGCAATGTCCTGGACCACACTCTCAGTGCCCAGGTACGTGCCGACTGGACACTGTTTGAGGGATTCAGCATCCAGGCCACCCGCGACCGTCTGGAGGAACTGCACAAGCAGAGCGCCATCCAGACCCGCATCACCATTGAGGATTATATTGCAAGCCTTACCACTGAGTACTACAATCTGGTAAAGCAGACCATTCACCTTAAGAACCTGGACTACGCCACATCACTCTCACGTGAGCGTCTGCGTATCACCAGCGAGCGTTATGACATGGGTGGCAATTCACGTCTGGACTATCAGCAGGCGCAGGTCTATTTCAATGCAGACAGTGCCAAGAGCCTTAAGCAGCATGAGGCACTGGCATCGGCCAATATCCGCATCAACCGCCTCATGTCCAACAAGGACCTTCGCACCACACATGTTGCGGCCGATACCGCCATCACCCTGCTTACCGGTCTTGATTACCAGTCACTCTATGACGATATGATGGAGACCAACGCTTCACTGCTCAAGGCAGAGAGCAGCCGTTCCATTGCACATCTGGACCGCAAGACTGTACAGGCACGTAACTATCCCTACGTGCGCCTTAACGCATCATACGGTCTGTCACATAACATCTATGAGACAAACACCTATACCGAGCGTACCAACTGGGGGCCCTCTTTTGGCGCAACCGTTGGCATGACGCTCATTAACGGCAAGCAGCGCACGCAGGAGCGCAACGCCCTTCTGGATGAGATGAATGCCGATATCACCATAGAGCAGTTGGAGTTACAGCTCCGCGCCAACCTGGATGATTTCTGGCAGGCCTACCAGAACAACCTGATGCTGCTGGAACTGCAGGAGCAGAACCTCAAGGCAGCCCAGGAGACCATGGAGATTGCTCAGGAGCGCTACCTGCTGGGTAACCTCTCCGGTATTGAGATGCGTGAGGCTCAGAAATCTCTGCTGGATGCAGAGGAGAGTCTGCTCCAAGCCCAATACGACACCAAAGTCTGCGAGATCTCGCTCCTCCAAATCAGCGGGCGGATTACCCAATACCTGGAATAACCCAGCCGTAAAACGGCTGGCTACCCCTATTATGTGCCTAACGGCACAGATTAATGCCGTAGGCATTGGATAAGGGTAGCCAGCCAATTCATTGGCTGGACATAATGGCGTTCCGCCGTTACCCGGCCTGGAAGGCCGGCAAGCGAATGGAATGAGCGCGTTTGCGGAGCAAACTAAAAAAATGGAAGGGACCTCCGTCCCGGAGGTCCGGCTTCTCTCGCAGCTGCCAAGTCTGACTCTATCACAACAAAAAAAGGGTGCAATTGCTTGCACCCTTTTTTTTGTTTGAAAACAAATTTACTTAGCAGCTGCGAGAGAAGCCTTGCGGAACTCCTTCATCAGTTTCTCCAGCTCAAGAGATGCCTTACGTGCACGTGTACCGGCAGCCTTGTTACCCTTCTCGATCTGTGAATTTGCGTCCTTTGCAAATGCTGCATACAGCTCAGCAGCCTCTTTCAAAATTTTCTCCATAGTTGTTTGTTATTGAAATGATTATGATAAATTGAAATCCATACTGACGCAAAAATAATACTAAATCCATTAGTTGCAAAGATTAGGGCATCTTTTTTTAAAAAAAATGTCAAAAATTTATATACAACGGGTAAATTGCTCCAAAATCGGCCCTATAAAGCCCACAAATGGCACTCGCGTGTTAAAACAGAGCACCTGTTACAATAATATTTGGGTCACTATTCCAATCTGCTCAAAAATGACTATTTTTGTGCTGTACATAAAATAAGGTATAATATGAAAAAACTTTTACTGACAATAACTGCGCTTCTGGTTACGGTTTTAGGTTTTGCTAAGGTTGCTGATGAACTTAACCCCAAATACGGAAAGGGAGCAGTACCCCAGGATAACAACGGAACCGTATATTTTGAAAAGACAGTAGACGTACCCCAGGGCATGTCCGAGAAGCAGTGCTACACCATGCTGCTCAACTGGGGCAAGGGACGTTTCGCCCAGCCTTATGCACAGGCCGGACGCATACTCAACCAGGACGAGGATACCCAGAGGTTCATATTCCATGTAGACCAGAAAATCGTATTCAAGAGCACAGCCTTTGTGATTGACGAGTCCAGGATCACCTACAACTTCTCTGTAGTGGTAAAGGACGGCAAGTTCACCATGAAGATGACTGACATCAAGTATCACTATGAGGAGGGACGTGAAGGCTCAAAGATCTTCACTGCCGAGGATTGGATCACAGACAAGGAGGCCTATAACAAGAGCGGCACAAAGTTCCTTAAGAGCACCGGTAAGTTCCGTGTAAAGACCATTGACCTTAAGGATATGCTGTTCATGACTGCAACTGACGCCGTATCAGCAAACAACTGATCCATATGGCATCAAACAAGGAGCTCTACAATATACTGGGAGTAGACTGCACTGCCACCGATGCGCAGATACGCAGTGCATATGAGCAACTGATAGCCGCAAACCCGCAGGGCACGCCCGGTTATGACCGCATAGCACAGGCATATGCAGTCCTGTCAGATATGGACAGCCGTGCGGCATATGATATCACAGGTAAGGTTAAGAATGCACCCAAACGCCGTCACCGCTCATCGGCCAATGGCATAGAAAAGGCCCGATACACGCTCAACACCCTGTTTCTGGCCGGAGCAGCCATAACTACCATCCTGTTTATCCTGCAATTAAGCGGAACCCTTACTACCGTTCCCTTCTACTGGGCCTGCGGTATATCACTTCTTATAAAGATAGCCGAATACATACTCAGACTTATCCCCTGACATGTCCGTAAAGACCAGAACAGTACTCACAGCAGTAGCCATACTGCTCACATTTGCCACAAGAGTAAGTGCGCAGAGCACTCTGTCACAGAATCAGGACGGATTCAACGGTGACACCATGGACGGATTCATGAACATGGATCCCGACAAGGATTCTACGGTTGTGGAACGCACCGTATCCAAGGACTACTGCCAGTGGACCATCAACACCAATACCGGCCTGGCAGATACCATAGCCCCTGACACGCTGCACCACTCGTTCCATAACGTACACCTTACCGAGGGTATGTTCGGGACCTACAGCCATCTGGGCAACATGGGCTCCCCCCGCCTTTCACGCCTCTGGTTTGAGCGTGAGCTGCCGGGTGATTTCATCTTTGACTCGCCTTTTGATTTCTGGATAAAGAACCCTGACCAGTTCCGTTTTACCGATACCAAATCACCCCATGTAAGCATTGACTATTACAAGGGTGGCAACAAACGTACCGGCGAGGAGCATATCAAAGGCTATTTTGCCGCCAATTTCAACAAGAGGGTCGGCATAGGCTTTGACATGGACTACCAGCTGGGCCGCGGCCGCTACGAGAACCAGGCCACATCCATGTTTGACGCACGTCTGTACGCCTATTACCGCGGTGACATCTATCATATCTACGCCACCGCAAACAAGGACAACATAAAGGTAACTGAGAACGGAGGCGTTCATGACCCCATATACATAACCAACCCAGAGCAGAAAGAGGAGGGTAAGAAGAGCTACTCCCCCGAGGACATTCCGTTCCGTCTCTATGACAACTGGAACAACATAAAACACTCACAGGCACTCATCAACCAGGAGCTTACCATTAAAAAGACCACATACCGCACCGATAGCATAGGCGATACCGTCTATACATTCAGCCGTGACATAGAGTTCGGTAAGCTGGCCCACACCTTTGAGATTGGTGAATTGCGCCGTAGGTATATCTCATACAAGGTTCCCGTCGGATTCTACGACAATACCTACCTCAAGAATGACTCTGTAGACAAGATGAAGAACTTCTATGTCAACAACACACTGTCACTCTCACTGCTTGAGGGCTCAACAAAATGGGCGCTGGCCGGTCTCTCCGGTTTTGCCCGATATGAGTTCAACAGTTTCACCATGCCCGATACCCTGGGCAGCCGTAATGACGAGTACAGGCACCGCTATACTGAGGGCAACTTCTGGGTAGGCGCATCAATGGAGAAGGCACAGGGTGAGAACCTCACATTCAATGCCAGCTTTGAGACCGTGCTTCTGGGAGCCAACCTGGGTGATTTTGACCTTTCCGGTGAGATGCAGTTGAGCTATCCTGTCATGGGTCATGATGCCAGCATAGGCGCTTATGCGGAGCTATCGGCCAATGAGGCTCCATTCTTCATGGCCAACTACCACTCTACCTACGCATGGTGGGACTGTGAGTTTGACAAGATATTCAGCACCAAGTTTGGCGGCTACATAGATATTGAGAAGACCGGCACCAGGTTCCAGCTTGACGTAGAGAACGTAGCCAACTATGTCTATCTCAAGAATGTGGGCGGCACATATGTCACAAATGACTCATATGCCATCAAGCAGCCCACCTACTCCATCACAGCAGCCCAGCACAGCGGCTCTATCCAGGTACTGAGCGCCACACTGCAGCAGAATTTCAAGGCTGGCCCTCTGCATTGGGACAACCACATAACATACCAGCTGTCCGGCAACAGGGAGATCATCCCCCTGCCCGACCTGAACATATTCACAGACCTCTATTTCAAGTTCATATACTACAAGAGACTGCACATGGAGGTAGGTGCCAACGCCCTCTTCTTTACCAGATATGAGGCTCCCGGATATTGCCCGGCAGTAGGCATGTACCATCTGCAGAGTGACAGTTACATCCAGAAGGTTGGCGGTTATCCCCTTATGACAGCCTATGTCAACTGCAGCCTTCGCGGAGTAAGGTTCTACATAATGTACTACCATGCCAATGACGGCCAGTTTAATAACCGTGACTCATTCATAGTACCGGGCTATCCCGCCAATCCGAGCATGGTCAAGTTCGGTCTAAGCTGGACTTTCTACGATTAAGTCAATACTATCCTTTTTCAATAACAATGATCAGATGGGGTTTTATAGGATGCGGGCAGGTTACCGAGAAAAAGAGCGGTCCCGCATTTGCCAAGGCCGACGGATCGGCCATTGAGGCTGTCATGAGCCGTGACAAGGCCAAGGCACGCTCATATGCCGAAAGGCACGGAATAAAGAAATGGTATACCGACGCCATGGATCTTATTGAGGACCCCAATGTTGACGCCATATACATAGCCACCCCTCCGTCATCACACGCCACCTATGCCATCATGAGCATGAAAGCCGGCAAACCGGTTTACATTGAGAAGCCCATGGCGCACAGCTATGACGAGTGCATGCGCATCAACCGCGTGTCACGTGAGACCGGAGTACCCTGCTTTGTAGCCTACTACCGACGTTACCTGCCCTATTTCCTCAAGGTTAAGGAGCTGATTCCCCAGATAGGCAAGCTCATCAACGTACAGATACGCTTTGCGCAGCCGCCCAAGGAACTGGACTACAACAGCACCAACCTGCCCTGGAGGGTTATCCCCGATATCTCCGGAGGCGGTTATTTCTATGACCTCGCCCCGCACCAGATTGATATGGTACAGGAGCTCTGCGGATGTATCATTGATGCCTACGGACTGTGCAGCAACTGCGCCGGGCTCTATCAGGCCGAGGATACCGTAAGCGCCTGTTTCAAGTTTGAGAACGGCTTGGTAGGTTCCGGTTCATGGTGTTTCGTGGCCGATGAGTCCGCCAAGGAGGACCGCATAGAGCTGATAGGTGACAAGGGTATGATCTGTTTCTCAATCTTTACGTTCCAGCCCATTGCCCTGCATGACAGCGAAGGACGTCATGAGTTTGACATCCCCAACCCTGAGCATGTACAGTTCCCGCTGGTACAGGCCGTCGTTGACCATCTTAACGGCAAGTCACAGTGCACCTGTGACGGCATCAGCGCCACCCCCACCAACTGGGTGATGGACCGCATCCTGGGCAAGTTCTGATTACACACAGAGACAAAAAAAATTCCGGCCGGTCACCAAGACCCGCCGGAATCATCCTAATTATCTCAAAGTCAGAAGTTCCATCCTAATGTAAACAGAACCTTATCTGTATTGCAGTTGTAGTTTACATCGATATTTGTCATTCCGGGCTCACTCAAATTAAAGGTGCTCTTTCTTATTCCGTGAGCATAGGCCAGGTCAAAGTAGAACTGGGTTCCGTCCCTGTCGGGCTCTGAGCAGTAACCCAGGCCACAGGTAAAGTACTGGGTCTTGCCCGGGCGGTCATTCTGGAAATCCATACGGTATGAGTTGAACTCAGAGTCAGAGATGTTGACATTAGCGTTATCCTTGAACATTGACTCTGACACATTGTAACCGCCACGGATTGACAGGTTGTTTATGTTCTGCTCAAATCCTATCTTGAATGTTGAGTAATCCTTGTAATCATTAGCACCCTGGTAGATCATCTTGGTGTTGTCAACGCTCAATGATGAGCGCTGTGTAAAGTGTTTCTCATACTCAACACCTAATGCGGTATGACCAAAGGTAAGACCTGCGCTCAGGTTGAGCCTCCAGGGAGATGTGAACTTATAATCGGTGTTGGGAGCCGGAGTGTAAGGCTCGCCACTCTCGACTACGTCCTCCTTCGCATAGAGGTAATCCTGATACTCCAGATTCTGCTTGAAATATGTAGGAGTCTTGATTGATGCACCAAGTCTTAGGCCGGGCAACGGACGTATGATTACACCGAATGCCATGTTCAGACCTGAACCCTTGGCAGAATTCATCTTGTCAACAGCTGTGTAATCATGACCATTATCATAATAGCCATCAAATATATACGGTAAATCCTCTTTCTCAGCCTGGTTAGCCGATGGATAGTAGTCATAGAAGTTACCCTCAGACCATGTATCGGTAGACAGTATTCCAAGTGTCCAACCCAGGTAAACCAGATCAGAGAGGTTACATGACAGGTTAAAGTCAAATGAGTTCACCTTGTTGCGCTGATGCTCATAGAAGTCACGGTAAATCACATACTCCTTAGAGGGATCTTCAGAATCCGGATCAAAGGACTTGTCATAATAGTCCAGATGACGGTCCAGGTTCTGCAGCTTACGGTATGAGAATCCAAAGTTCATATATCTGTCACCGCCGTCAAATCCTGAGAAGACAACCGATACGTTATCAAAGCCAACGTTCACGTCAGACTTCATGTTGTTTGAGTAGTATTTAAGTCCGTTGGCGGAGCCCTTGTTCACTGATGTGTACAAAGGATCGGTATTCATTGATGTACCAAAGAATGAGAGTGACATGTTAAGGTCACTGGTATGATATGTACCGATACCTGCGGGGTTATGGTTTATGACCGACGGATCACTGCCCAGAGCGCTCATGGCACCACCCATGGCTACGTAACGGGCTGTTCCGTTCAGTTCCTCATCATATAGTTTTGCGGCATCGAATGAGGTCTGTGCTCCTGCCAGCACGGATGCTGTAAGGGCGATTATACTCATTATCAACTTATTGGTTTTCATATTCTTAAATATTAAGATATTCATAAAACTGTTCTTATACTCTATATAATTGGCCTTTTATATGGAATAGTTACCTTCTTGAACTACGGCTTGAGCTGGAGCTTGAACCGCTGCTTACACTGCGGCTGGGGCTGCTGCTTACACTGCGGCTGGGGCTGCTGCCTACGCTACGGCTGGAGCTTGAACTTGAGCTTGAGCTGCTTACGCTACGTCCTGAACTTGAACTGCTTGAGCTACGGCTGCTGGTTGCACTGCTGCCGGAGCTGCTGCTTGAGCTACGGCTTACGGTACGTGACGGGCTGCTGCTTGAGCTGCTGGTTGCACTGCGTGATGAGCTGCTGGAGCTGCTGCTAACGTTGCGTGATGAGCTGCTGGAACTGCTGCTTACGCTGCGGGATGAGCTTGATGAGCTGCCTGCAGAGGCTGAGCTTGAATTGCTTCTGGATACCACTCTTGTACTGCTGCTGTTACCGGACTGTGTACGGGCGGGAGCACTGCTTACGCTACCCGAGTTTACAGTTGAGCTGTTTCTGGTTGCAGTACGCTGACCGCTGCTTGTGCTGCTTGATACAGTACGGCTGGGGCCGCTGGTGCTGCTGGGACGGTCATATGTGGTACCTGACTGAGTGCTCCTTGCAGAACTGCTGCTTACGCTGCGTGATGCACTTGAGCGGCTCTCTGTAGCAGGTGTCACTGACCTTACAGCGGTATTGTTATCAGACCTTGATACTGTACGTGAAGGTCCGCCAGTAGTAGTGTTACGTGATGATACGCTGTTCTGTGCGTTACGGCTGGGAGCGGCCGATGTGTTACGTGTGGCTGTCCTTGATGCAGTTGCACTGCCTGTACCGGAGCGGCTTACCACGCGGCTCGGACCGGAGGTGTTCAATGCTACACGGTCAGATGAGCGGCTCAGGTTCCTGTCCCAACCACCGCCGTTGATCCTGCGGTTAGGCACAAAACTTGATGACCTGGATTCTACAATGTATGTAGGTCCTGAGTAATAGATAGGTCTGTAATGGTATGATGACCTGTAATAGAACGGATCATAGTACCAGGTGTCATAATACCAGGGATCGTAGTACCAGGGATCATAGAAATAGCTGTGTGAGTAGTACCAGTAACGGTCATCAAAGTAACGGTCCCAGTAAACTATATCCCACAGTATATCGTCAACCAGACTGAAATAAGGGCGGTCATAATGATGGAAACGGTAGAGACGGCGGGTAAGGTAATAATCCTCAACTGCGTCACTGTAACCGTCGGCATATGATGAGAACTCGCTTCTGTACTCCTCCTTCTCCTTTACATATATGGTGTCATGTATGTAAACAGTAGGTACATCATCAAGTATTGAGCCGTCCTCATACTGGATCTGGCTTGTTCCGTAAGTATAACGGCGGTTATACTCATCGGGATCACGGTCAACTATGATCTGGGGTGTGGTTGTTATTGCCGGAGCAGTCTGTACAGGTACTGTCTGAGTAGTTACAGTCTGTGTAGTCACAGTCTGAGCCGGAACAGTCTGTGCAGATACTGTTTGGGAAGGTGTACGTGATACGACCGATGTAGATGAAGCCGTACCGGAGGATCTTGATGTATTGTTCCTACCGGTTGAGTACAGGTCATTTCTCTGCGCACCGGCTGTCATTGTGACTGCCATGAGTGCTATTATCAATGCTGTCTTTTTCATAACCGTTCCGTTTAATGGTTTGTTTCCAATGCAAAAATAATATGGTAATAATACCCGGCTCCGGGATTTTCCCTATTCGTTACGGGGGAAATCCCTACAATTGATAATTGACAATTGACAATTGATAATTGACAATCAATACGTGCCGATTGTCAATTTCCGGAAATCGTTTTCGGTACCACGGAAAACATTAAAGTCCGTATATTCCCTTATACCCTTGACATTGGCATGGTCCGTGAACTGCCAGAAAGACCACTCCTTATCGGTCTCAGGCCTTACCACATAGTAGTGAGCCACCCAGAACGGATAGCTGTCAAATGCCGGATTGTTGAGATGCCTCTTACGGAACTTGGACGATGCATAGATAATGGGCTTGATACCGTAGTGGGACTCAAGCGCCTTGAGGAACTCAAGCAGCTCACGCTGCAGGTCTCCCGATGAACGGCCGGAGCGCTCCACGTCAACGACCGGAGCCAGGTCACCTTTCTGCAGTTTCACCGTTCTTATAAAATGCTCTGCCTGTTTCTGTGGCGATACACCGGGATCATAGAAATGATAAACGCCACATACAAAACCTACGGTACGTGCTTCACTGATATTCTCCTCATACTCCGGATCGGTAAATGAGCTGCCCTCAGTTGCCTTTATTATGACAAAGCGTATGGGGAATTCATTCACGGCCGATGACAGAGCTACGTCACGCCAGTTGATATGACCCTGATGGTGTGACACGTCTATACCGTAGCAAAGGAACCCGGAGGGCAGACAAACTCCGTACTCCCTTGTCCCCTGGCAGGGACGCAGACGGTAGAAATAGGGTCTAAGGAACATGAAATATGCTCCCGTTGATATGATTGCAATAAGCGCGAACGTCACGGCCCAGTGCATCCAATCAGGCATATAATAGTCCTTTACGGGCTGTACGGTCTGGCGTCCGGTAGTACTCTTGGACACCGGCTTGGATGCCGGCTTGTGTTTTACGCTGCTTTTGCGCTTTTTCTTTTTGCCTCCAAATAAAAACAGAAAGAAGGATTTCCGTCCTTTCTTTGGAACGGAAACCCTTCTTTTACTATTGCCTCTATTTGTTGGCATATCGATCATCTGGGGACTGTTCCATCTGTGTCATTTGGAACAAATGTCACAGAGGGACTGTCCCCAATGGGTCACTTGTGCTCCAGCTGCAGAGTCTTGGTAGGCTGGTCGCAAACCTCGGTGGGACCAAAGTACTGGATAGGACCGGGGTATACGAAGCAGGTCTCGCGGGCCCACTCGTCACGATGCTTGGCGAACTCCTTGAAAGGAGCACCGTCCAGCTCAACAAGAGCCTTGCGGATAACGGGCTTCATCTCACCGTTACGCTTCTCCATGTTCATCATCATGGTGATAGGTATACCACCGGCAATCCACTGATCGGCAGGAGCTACAGTGTTCTTGATTGATGACATGTAACCGGTCTTGCCGGCAGCGATCAGCATTGATGCGTTGTAACCAAGGCTGTAGCAGTAGTCAGCGTCAAAGTTTGACGGAGCGGCGCAACGGCCCTCGTAACCGCAGAAGTGGTGCTGTGTTGAGTACTTACCCTGATACTTGCCCTCCTTCTTCCATGCGGCAAGCTTGGCGCCTACCATATCGGCCAGGAGCTGCTCGGTCTCGATGAGTGATACCTGTACGTTTCCGTGCGGGTCACGCTCCAAAGCAAGCTGACGGCTTACGCTCTCGGGCAGGCTCTTGAATATGGCAGCGTTGGCAGCAGAGAGCTTGCCAACTATGTACTGGATCTTCTGGTCAGCAGCTACGGTATCGAACTCAGCCTGGTTGGCAGCAAGTACGTCGTTGAGCTCAGCGATAAGCTTCTTGATAGCGGGGATGAACTCGATCAGACCCTCGGGAACCAGAACGGTACCGAAGTTGAGGCCACGTGAAGCGCGGTCAGCAACAGCCTGAGCGATATATGTTACAATGTCATCAAGAGTCTGGTTCTTAGCCTCAACCTCCTCACCGATAAGGGTGATGTTAGGCTGGGTCTGCAGAGCGCACTCCAGAGTAACATGGCTGGCAGAACGACCCATCAGCTTGATGAAGTGCCAGTACTTACGTGCTGAGTTGCAGTCACGCTCAATGTTACCTATGATCTCTGAGTAAACCTTGGTAGCAGTATCAAAACCGAATGAGGTCTCAATCTCTGAGTTCTTAAGGTCACCGTCAATGGTCTTGGGGCAGCCGATAACCTGAACACCTGCGCCGATAGCCTTGTAGTACTCGGCCAGAACGCATGCGTTGGTGTTAGAGTCATCACCACCTATTATTACAAGAGCCTTGATGTCAAGCTCCTTGAGGATCTCCAGACCCTTGTCAAACTGGTCCTTCTTTTCCAGCTTGGTACGGCCAGAACCGATGATGTCAAAACCACCGGTGTTGCGGTACTCGTCAATGATATCGGCAGTAAGCTCCATGTAGTTGTGGTCAACCAGACCGCCGGGGCCCAGGATGAAACCGTACAGCTTGTTAGCGGGATCCAGCTTCTTGAGTCCGTCAAACAGACCGGCAATAACGTTGTGTCCGCCGGGAGCCTGACCACCTGACAGGATAACACCTGCGTTCAGGGTCTTCTTGGCAACTGAACCCTGAGTAGGCTCAAACTTAAGATACGGCATGCCGTAGGTGTTGGGGAAGAGCTTCTTTACCTCTTCCTGATCTGCTACTGACTGTGTAGGCTCACCTTCAACAGTCTTGAGAGCACCGCGAAGAGCCTGGGGAAGCTTGGGCTGGTAAGCGGCGCGTGCAATCTGTAATGCGCTTTTTGTACTCATTTGGTTTATATATGTATTTAGATACCTATCATAAAATAAGGATGCGCAAATTTCGTCAAAAATGCGCATCCCTGCAATATTTGGTTTACAAAAAAAGCACAGCGTGCTATCAGAACCTGTACATGAGAGATAAGTTGTAGTCAACAGGCAGGGCCGGACCCAGGAACCACTCCCAAAGACTGTGATCCTCCTTATCGGGAGTACCGTATGTACCCTTGACTACCAGATGACTGTCAATACCCCAGTGTGAGTTCTTCTTGAACCAGCCCTGGAAGCCCAGTCCTACGCCGCCGGATACAGCATACTCCCAATTGGATTTCTCGTTACCGGCCTTTTCCCACTCGTCATGATCCTTGGGAAACTCATAGGTCTGACCTGCAGCAACGGCTGCATTGTAGGCATCTCTTCTGCGCTTTCTCTCCTCAAGTGATACCTTGCTGGAGAATACGTCAAATGACTCCCTGAATATACCGAAGTTGGCCTTGGCAACCAGATAAAAACCTCTGTCGGGCTTTTTTCCCATATAGAAACGTCCCTCAGGGCCTATAACCACTCCGGTGTAACGGCGGTCCCAACGTACCTCATGTGTCTCACCGTCCATCTGAACCTCACCGTACATACGTCCGGGGCTGTGTGACCAGTCCACAGCATAGTGATCACCGAACAGGACTACGTCCTTGGGGCCCTCTGCCTGACTGGGAAACTGTGTAGAGAAGACACTGCGGTTTATAAGATAAGCCCTTGCATAGACGCCGTAAGTGAAACGGGTGCCGGTATAATGCTCCCACTCTATCTCAGGGCAGAGTATTGCGAGTGACGATGCATCAACCTTGAATGCGTCGGTAAACTTATCATAGCCATCGGTCTTTACGGGTTTGATTGCATGTGCCTCAAATACAGCACAAAGCATAGTAATCAATGCGATAGTGACTTTTTTCATACAAAGCGTGTCTATTGTTCGTGCTAAGGTATGAAAAGCTAAGAGATTTTACAAATTTTAATGGAATCTTAATTATCTTTGCCCGACTTTTTTACCAAAACCACATCAGAGGACATAATGCACTACTGTTTCATCATCAACAATGAGCCCAGCAAGGCAGGCAATGCCGATAAGATCCTGGCTCAGATAGAGAAGATTGACACACAACTGGATTACCGGATTTACAAGACCACAGCACAGAAGACTGCCACACAGTTTGTAAAGGAGTTTTGTCACGAAAACCCCGACATGGAGGCCTGCTTCGTAGCATGCGGCGGTGACGGCACCATCAATGAGGTGGCATCGGGCATGGTCGGTGCTACCAACAAGCACCTGGCCGTTCTTGCCTACGGAAGCGGTAACGATTTCATAAAGTATTATGAGGGCAAGGATTTCCTTAGCGTTCAGGATCTCATCAAGGGTACCCCCCACAAGATAGATATCATGAAGGTTAATGAAGACAACTACTCTATCAATGTCTGCAACTTTGGTTTTGACTCTGTTGTGGCATCCACAGCCAACAAGCTGAGCCGCAAGGGCAACAAGAACCCCTACCGCTGGGGTATTGTAAAGGCTATTTTCTGCGGCCGTTTTAACCGCATCAGCGTGAGTGCCGACGGTGAGACACTGAACCCCGGCAAGCGTATGCTGCTCTGCACACTGGGTAACAACAACCACGTGGGCGGCGAGTTCTTCTGCTCTCCACGCGCCAAGAATGATGACGGTCTGATTGAGGTATGCTACTGCAAGACCACCACTCTGATGGGATTCCTGGGTATGCTCAAGGTATACACCCTGGGCAACCATCTGGATGACCCCAAGGTAAGCAGACATTTCATCTACCGCCAGTCCAAGAGTGTTGATGTACACTCCAACAAGCAGATAGAGCTCTGCCTGGACGGTGAGATGCTGGCCGGCAACGATTTCCACATTGAAATCCTGCCCAACGCCATCAGCTTCATCATCCCCGCATGACCCGAAAGGGACAGTCCCCCTGTGCCATCGCGATGGCACAGGGGGACTATCCCTTTCGGGTCATCGAAAATAAAAAGGATTCCCATTGCCCAAGAAAAACCTTTTCACTATCTTCGCATAAACATTAACCACTACTACTATGGCAAGTCGCAGACAACTCAAGAAGGACATTAGTTACGTAATAGGTGACCTGTTCACCGAATGTCTCGTATCAAAAGAGCTTATCCCCGGTACCAACAAAGATGAGGCCGACAAGATAATCGTTGATTTACTCCGTATAGACAACGAGTTCATTACCCGTATCAGCCACACAGAGCCGGGCAATGCCAAGCAGTACTACAGAGCCCTCATCAAGGACTTCCAGGCAGGCATCACAAGTGTCGTAGACCGGATTGTCAAGCTCAAAGAGGCCAAGGAGACCAAGAAGAAAAAGGCCTGAGCCCTTTATTCCAGGCATGTTCCGGCGCGCTAGAGTCATATTGGCGGCGCTGTCCGTCATATTGTCCGTCAGTCTAAATGCACAGACGGACAATACTGCTATTCGTACTATTGTAAAGAACCATTTTGAGAATTATGAGGCTGATTTTGACCTTAAGACCCTTAAGGTGGAACGCACCGACATAAACCGCAACGGCCGCCGCCTGGACATATTCCTTAACCAGAATTTCAGCTACCAGCTGTTCCGTCATGAACTGATTGACACCATCTATGCCCATCTGCGCCGTGACCTGCCCGCCGATATTCGCCGCTACAACATAGTGATACACACCGGCGGCAAGACAATAGAACGTCTCATACCCAACTGGGCCAGACACACAATGAGCCAGAGCAGCCTGTGGAATGAGACCTTTTATGACGGCAAGCCCTGGGTAAGCAACGAGAGCAGCATATACACCCCCAAGAAAGGTCTGTCAAACATACACATGGCCGTCACCCCAAGCCACGGTCTCTACTATGACAATGAGGATGACATGTGGGAGTGGCAGCGCCCGCCGCTCTATTGCACCCGTGAGGACCTGCTCACACAGTCTTTTGCATACCCCTACCTTATTCCCATGCTTGAGAGCGCAGGTGCAGTGGTATACACGGCACGTGAGCGTGACTGGCAGACCAACTCAGTGACCGTAAAGAGCGGATCTGCAGGTTACCGTGAGGACGGCAACTGGTCTGAACAGATTGCCGGCGGTTACTCCGCTGACTCCGTACGCATTCTCCCCGACAGCCTCCAGGTAAAGACCCGCACGGCTCAATCGGGCAACGGCCCCGGCATACAGATGTCAACGGCATTCTGGATTCCCGATATCCCACAGGACGGTGACTATGCCGTTTACGTAACCTACCAGACAGACTCCACCAGCATTGATGATGCCCGTTACATAGTATTCCACACCGGTGGCTCCACCACATTCCGCGTAAACCAGCAGATGGGTGGCGGCACATGGGTATACCTGGGAACCTTCCACTTTAAGAAGGGCCAGAACCCGCAGGGTATGGTCAGCCTGGACAACAGCAGTGAGATGCACGGTACGGTCAATGCCGATGCCGTAAGGTTTGGCGGCGGTATGGCCACTGAGGTCCGCAACGACCTTAAGCTCACCGCCCCGCGTTTCAACATGGGTGCCCGCTACTACACCAGGTATGCCGGTGCCCCCGACAGCGTCTACTGCAAATATGACGGTGAGGATGATTACCGTGAGGATATCTGGGCACGCCCGTATATGGCCAACTGGCTGTCGGGCGGTTCCATTTTCAATAAGGCCAATCCGGGACTGGGCGTACCCCTGGAGCTCTATTTTGCTCTCCATACCGATGCCGGCTATACCTACGGCGACACCCTGTACGGATCACTTGGAATATGTACAACAGATTTCAATGACGGTCTGCTGGGCGACGGCCATTCGCGCGACATAAGCCGTGACCTCACCGATATGGTGCTCACCGGACTTAAGCGCGACCTTGAGCCGGCCATAGGCCGCCAGTGGATACACCGCGGTATCTGGGACAAGAACTACTGCGAGAGCCGTGAGCCGCAGGTGCTCTCCATGCTTCTGGAGCTGCTCTCACACCAGAATTTCCGTGATGTGAGCATGGCCCTCAACCCCAACTTCCGCTTTACCGCATCACGATCCATATACAAATCCATACTTAGGTATGTGAACTTCATGCATGACCGCAGTTACGTGGTGCAGCCCCTGCCCGTTGACCATTTCTGCGTACGTGCAGTGGGAGGCAGGCTCTCTCTCTCATGGAAAGCGGTGGCCGACACCCTTGAGCCCACAGCCGTTCCCGGCGGTTACATAGTCTACACCGCCATTGATGACAACGGTTTTGACGGGGGCACCTTTACCCGCGACAACACATACAGCATAATACCCCAGCGTGACCATATGTACCGTTTCCGCGTCACTGCGGTCAACGAGGGCGGCCAGAGCATGCCCTCAGAGACACTTGCCGCCTATATCGCATCAGAAAGCAAGGGTACGGTCCTGGTGGTTAACGGGTTCCAGCGTCTGAGCGGCCCGGAGGCCGTGATGACAGACAGCACGCAGGGATTTGACCTGCTCTCCGATCCCGGTGTGCAGTACATGCACTCTCCCATACTGAGCGGAGCACAGCAGATATTCAGTCTGGACTCCATTGACTCTGAGGAGGAGGTATCTCTGGGCATGGGCGACGAGAGCCTGAACGGACTGGCCCTGGCCGGCAACACCTTTGACTACCCTGTGATACACGGACGTTCCATAGCCGCCGCCGGATGGTCATTCGTATCTTGCAGCCGCGAGGCCGTACAGGACAGCATGATCCGTTTCAATGACTACAAGGTGGTTGACCTGATAATGGGATTGCAGAAACGCTCCCTGCAGGACAGCATATGCAACAAGGATTACTCAACATTCACCCCCTCCCTGATGCGCATCATCAGGAACTACCTGAACAGAGGCGGCACACTGCTCTGCAGCGGCTCTTACGTGGGTGCCGATATGATATCGGAACTCAAGGATGAGACGTTTACCACTCAGGTGCTTCACTACCGCTGGGAGGGCCCGCTGCCATCGGCTACCGACAGCCAGATAAAAGGAATGCGCAGCAAGGCCAACATACGCCGTGCCGCCAACACTGAAGGTTACGGTGTAACCAAGCCCGACGTGTTGAGTCCTGTGGGCATAGCGTCCAGGATGTTCACCTACACAGACAGCGGTCTGTGCGCCGGAGTCGGTTTCAAGGACCGCACCTGCGCCACCCTGACGCTTGGTTTCCCCTTTGAGAGCGTGATACAGCCCAAGGAGCGGGACCGCATAATGAAAGCAGCACTCAATTATTTGACTGACAAATAAAACGCTTAAAGCTATGTACAACATTCAGGCAAATGAATCCGGAACACGCAGCATAAACGTGTCCGATGAGAACCTTAAGACTCTGCGCCGTTTCTCACTCCTCCAGTTCCTGGTTGACAGCAACGGAATCATCACAGAGCAGTCACTTGACAAGCTCAAGCTCACTGTACGTTCACTGCTTACAACACCGCAGGGATCGGACAAAGAGTTGCTTGACCTCTGCATCGACGTCATCTATCACCGTGACATGAAGGCATTCGGGCTTAAGAACCTGATTGCCCTTTATGAGAACTGGAACAAGGAGAACCCCGAGCCGGAGGCCGAACCAGCAGAGTAAACATGCCTCAGTGGCTCCCTACAACCAAGAAAGAGTGTGAACGTCTGGGCTGGGACCAGCTGGACGTGATACTCTTTAGCGGTGATGCCTACGTGGACCATCCGTCGTTCGGCAGCGCCGTGATAGGCCGTGTGCTTGAGTCACACGGCTATAAGGTAGCCATTGTACCCCAACCTAACTGGCAGGATGACCTGCGTGACTTCAAGAAACTGGGAGCACCCAGGCTCTTCTTTGGAGTATCGGCAGGTGCCATGGATTCCATGGTGAACCGTTACACTGCCGGTAAGCGCCTGCGTTCAGAGGATGCCTACACCCCCGACGGACGCCACACAGGCCGCCCCGAGTACCCATCCATAGTCTACACCAAGGCACTCAAGAAGCTGTTCCCACATGTCCCCGTAGTGCTGGGAGGCATAGAGGCATCGCTGCGCCGTTTCACCCATTATGACTACTGGCAGGACAAGCTGCTCACCAACATACTTGAACTGAGCGGTGCCGATTACCTGACCTACGGAATGGGTGAGAAGGTTACCATAGCCTTGGCCGATGCATTCAGCCAGGGCCGCCTGGATGATATCAGGAACATACCGCAGGTGGCATTCCTTACCGATAACGTACCCGGCGGCATCACGGAGAATGACAAGGTGCTGGCATCACATGAGCAGTGTCTGGCCGACAAACGCTGTCAGGCCGCCAATTTCCGTATCATAGAGGAGGAGTCAAACATGATACTGGCTCACCGTATCATACAGCCCACCGGCAAACGGTTCGTGGTGGTAAACCCGCCATTCCCGCCTCTTACCACACAGGAGCTGGACGCCGTCTATGACCTGCCCTACACCCGTCTGCCCCACCCCCGTTACAACGGCAAGCGCATCCCTGCCTATGAGATGATACGTCACTCTGTCACCATACACCGGGGCTGTTACGGAGGCTGCTCATTCTGCACAATATCGGCTCACCAGGGCAAGCAGATTGTAAGCCGCAGCCGTGAGAGCATACTCAGGGAGCTGCGCCAGATTACCAAGATGGAGGATTTCAAAGGGTACGTATCGGACCTGGGAGGCCCATCGGCCAATATGTACGGCACCGGCGGACGCAACAAGGAGCTCTGCGCCAAGTGCAAGCGCCCCACCTGCCTCACCCCCAAGGTATGCCCCAACCTCAACACTGACCTCACCGCACTCACGGCATTGTACAAGGAGGCCGATAAGGTGCCCGGCATCAAGAAGACCTGCATAGGCAGCGGTATCCGCTATGACATACTGCAGTACCGTGACCCCGATGCCAAGGCCGACAAATCACATATGGAATATGCCCGTGAGCTGATAGGACGCCATGTGAGCGGCCGCCTCAAGGTGGCACCCGAGCACACATCGGACTCCGTTCTGGCACTCATGCGCAAGCCATCGTTCATGCAGTTTGAGCAGTTCAAGAAAACTTTTGACAAAGTAAACCAGGAGTGCGGGCTCAGACAGCAGCTCATACCCTATTTCATAAGCAGCCACCCCGGATGCACCGAGGAGGATATGGCCCAGCTGGCCATCATAACCAAAAGGCTCAACTTCAAGCTGGAGCAGATACAGGATTTCACCCCCACTCCCATGACCTTGAGCACCGAGATATTCTATACAGGTATCAACCCATACACCATGCAGCCTGTCTATACCGCCCGCACCGAGCGTGACAAGCAGGCACAGCGCCAGTTCTTTTTCTGGTATGATGCGTCACAGCGCCACCGTCTCATTGCCGAGTTGCGCCGCATAGGCCGTCCGGACCTTATCTCAAAACTTTTCTGACATCATTGGCCTTTGTCTTTTAACTTTCGGGGTTGGCCGTTATATTCTTTACGACAAATCCCTGAATATTGACATAAAACAAATAAGGACAATGAAAAAGTATTTGATGGCAGCTGCTCTTATTGCTGCAGTATGCGTTTCAGTGAACGCCAAGAAAAAAGAGGTTAAGGAGGTTCTGTTCGGTGTTAAATCCGGTATCATCACCGTTTCATCCGATATGGGTGACATGCCTGATTTCTCAACAATGACTGCCCTGGGCGGAGGTAACGTCTCATTCGGTGACAGCACATTCCAGAATCTGATGAACAGCTTCAACGCCAGCGACATGACTGAGCAGATCTATTTTGATGACTACGGCCGCAAGACAGCCAGAATTACCGTTTACGGAGAGAACATAACCCGCACCATATCAGTAGGTGACACCACCTACACCATCAACGAGAATGAGAACACTGCTACCGCAATGCCTATATTCGGCGGCGGCCGTAACGGCCGTGGCGGCGGTTTTGGCGGTTTCAGCATGGGCGGTGCCCAGATTGGCCAGATTGGTGAGATTGACTGGATGAACCTGGATAAGAAGACCATCCGTCGCAATAAAATCAAGGAGATCGGCGAGGAGCAGGTTGCAGGTGTTACTTGCAAGAAGTATACAATGAGCCCCAGCAACCAGATGGGATTCACCCAGACCATTACAGTATGCGTATTCAAGGGTATTCCTCTCTCAACAGTTACTGAGAGTGACTGGTCAACCACAAGCCAGACAGCTGTCAGCTTCATGGCCAATGCCAACGTATCACCTTCATTCTTTACACTTCCTGAGGGCTGCAAGGTTCAGCAGATGAGCATGGGCGGCGGCTTTGGCGGTGACTTCATGATGATGGGCGGTGACTTTGGCGGATTCGGCGGCGGCTTTGGCGGCGGTTTCGGCGGCGGTTTCGGCGGATTCTGATCCAACCACACCAAAAGAATAAGAAAGGGCGGCCCTAACGGAGCTGCCCTTTCTTATGTACATATACAAAAATAAATGGCAGCCAACCTTACAAGACTGCCATTTATCCGGGGTCCATGTATTATGAGTTATGAAAAGGAAAGAACTCACAACACACTTAGCGGACACCTTTTCATTCCAACATTGCCTTTACAACCAGAAATGTCGTCGCGACAGCACATGATTGCAATGCAAATATCGGGATAACACATGGAACAGAGGTGCTCAAAAAGCAATAAAAGTTGTCAATTCTGAAACTAACTAGAGAACTTTTAGCTATCTTAGTTGTCCAAAATGAAAAACAAGAGATGAAAAGGTACAGTATAAAAGATATGATATCCCTGCCAAATGACCATGAGGTTGTTTGTAATTACAAGGATCAGGTCGTGGTAATCAGCCCACAGCTGCAAGGTATAAAAGCCGCCACTGATCTCTTTGCAATTGACGCATTTGCAGTTGGTTACATCACTAAGGGTTACAGTATCGCCGAGTTCAACAATGATTGTTACCGTCTTGAGCCGGGCACACTGTTCATCCTTGCGCCCACACACTCGTGCCGTATCGTTGAATGCAGCCCGGACCTTTCGGTCCGTATCCTGCTGTTGGATTCAAACGGACACAACCTCTCCATACACCTTAACTATCTTGTCAAATCTGAAAGATGGACTCAGACCTATTTCCATCCGGTACTCATGCTCACTCCCGCCGAGGCCAAGACAATGAGACTCTGTCTGGAGCGTATTATTGAGCAGATAAAACGCGAGGAGTGCCCCAACCGCCTGCCGTTCATAAGGCTTGCCACGGTATGGCATCATGTTGAGCTGGACAACATCATGCAGATACACATGAAAGAAATCACGGATATGGGAAAACCCCTTACCCGCCAGCAGGCACTGGCCAGAGAACTTTATATCCTGATAGTTAACAACTACCGCAAGGAACACCAGACCAGGTTCTACTCTGAGAAGATGTGCCTTACGCCCCAATATATTAACCAGATAGCCACCCAGGTGTTTGGCAAGACACTCAGCGCCATAATCACAGACCTGCTCTTCTCTACCGCCCGTTCCATGCTTCTGTCATCGGACATGAGCATACAGGAGATTGCCAATGAACTCAACTTTGCCGACCAGCCCTCATTCAGCAAGTTCATAAAGAAGATTACGGGCATGAGCCCCAATGTGCTGCGCAAGGCTAATCCCCATCAGGAGATCATCTGAAATCATTGAACCTGTAGGCGAACGAAATCACGAACATTGACGTGTCACCGAACGTACGGCTCTCACTCCAGTTAGTACCGGACATATAGGCAGAGAAGCCGCTGTAGGACTTGAGTATGTCACGCCAAGTAAAGCTGAGTGTAGCCTGGCGCTCCTTAAGGAAACTGTATTCGGCCGATATGCTCCACAGGCACTCCGCACGGTTGGCCGACTCCATCTCATACCCGAACGGGTGGTTATAGCTGATGTTGGTTGATGCGCCGAGTCCTATTTGTGACTGGTATGACACCTGGGCACCCGCATTGATGCGTTTACCACCGTTTGAAGTAGTCAGATAGTCACTCTTGCTCTTGTCCATACTGAATCCCACGTTACCGCTCAGCATCCAGAAACGGTCCGAGTAGGCACTCTCAAGAGAGAGGCTAAGCTGGTTGTAGTCTGTAGCACTCTTGTTGGGAGCGGCATCGGTAAAGCTCTGTACAAATGAAACGTTATGATTAAGTGAGTGATTGACAGTAAAGTTCAGTGACAGGTCATGGAACGGATAGGTAAGGAACAGATACTCTCTTATGTTCCAGCTTCCGTTTATGTTCTCAGGTGATGTGATACGGGCACCTGTCTGGCGGTCAAGACGAGTGAGCGTAGTGATCTGGTTTACGGTGGTACCGTATGTGAAACTGGTACGCATATAGGACTGCAGCTGGAACTCAAGGGTTGCATTATGCGAGAAAGAGTTCTTAAGTGAGCTGTTACCTTTGCGTATGTTCATGGGGTCCTGATAGTCTGTCACCATAGAGAGCTGGCTGGCGCCGGGCAGTCCGTTTGAACCGTTGTAGGTAATGCCAATCTGGCTCTTCTTGAACACCTTGACGCGGAATCCGCCGTTCACCGAATACCTCACTCCGGTATATCGTATATGCTCATCATCCTTGCCGGGCTGACGGTTATAGTTGTCTATGGTCTGCACTATGGGTGACACACGTCCGGACAGATTGATCCTGTACACTGAATCAGAGTAGTAGTAATCCAGGTTGAATTCATTGTCAATATTACCGTTACGCTTGTCATAATAGAGTGAATCCACAGCTGTCAACGTTCCGTCATCGGCCAGGTCCTCATAGCTCTGGATGCTCTTGCTGTCATTATATGAGAAGCTGTACCCCAACCCCAGATAACCGGCACCGTTCATACTGCGCTGCAGGTTCGCATACAGACGGTAGTTGTTGGACACATCAGGGGTATAGATCCGGTGGTCAACCTTACGCACGCTGTCACCGAACTGTGCAAAATGGCTTTCGCTCCTGTTTATGCTCGTTCCGTCACTCTCATTGCGGCCCACACCCATATTCATATGGAAATTGTATTTGCTGTCCTCACCAAAGTTGTAGCTCATGTTTCCGCTTATGTTATATGAACGGCTGTTATTGTCATTGGAGCTTGTCTGACGTGTAGAACTGATAAGGCCCTCACCCTCATTTGATATGGAGTCTATGTTCTCACTGCTGCTGTTATTCCAGTTCCTGTTCATATCCATGTTCAGCCCGTACCACATCTTGTTCTCGGCGCCCCTTCCGTTAACACCTACGTTTCCGTTCCAGCCATGTCCGCCGTTTGAGCTGGTATTCTCACTCACAGAGTTCTGGGTAAACTCAGGCATGAACATCTTGTTGTAATTGGCTGATTTGTTCTCGTTGTAGTTGCTGTTGTATCCGGCCGATGCGTTCAGCGACACCTTCTTGAACTCCTTGCTGTAATAGAGGTTGCTGTTTGTGTTCTCAGTCTTAAGCTGGCGTGAATACTCATACGGGATGGTATTCCTGCTGAATGAGCCGTAAACCTCTGATCCGTTCTGTTTCCATGTGGATCCGTCAACAGATACACGGTATTTGTCAAAGTTCTCTGTGGTACCCAGCTCGACACTGGCAAATGTGGTACGGTTCATGGGCTCCTTTGTTTCCATATCCATGATAAGGTGGTTGTCACTCATCACGTTCAGGGTGTCATCGGGCACCTCATAGACCTTAAGGCTCTTAAGCTTGTCAGTGGGCATGTTGTTCAGGGCTATGCTCATGTCACGCTTAAAGAACGAGTCTCCGTTCAGCCTTATCTCCTCAATGTCACGACCCAGATATGTCATCTTGCCGTCTGTATATTTAAGTCCCGGAAGACGGCGCACCAGATCCAGCAGCACGCTTCCGGTAGGCATCTCGTAGGCATCGGCATTGAATATCACGGTATCACCGCGCTGGTACATACGCTGCAGCTCGGCCACTATCTCAACCTCCTCTGTTGTAAGCGGATTGCTGCGCAGCACTATTGAGTCCAGCTGAACCCTGTATGTATGCACTCCACTCTCCTTTTTCATAGGTGCATCTATGATGGAGTCCAGTGTCTGCATTCCCAGATATGATATGGTGATACGGATACGTGTATCCTTAAGGCGGTCACGACGTGACATATATGTCCAGAATGTTCCGTCCGGACCGGCAGCGGCGCCGTCAAAGGATGTGGTATCACCCAAACATGTAACCTTGATGTTTGCACTCTGCAACGGGTAAGGGTCAGGTTCATACTCATCAACGCCAAACACCCTGCCGTTAACCTCAAAAACCTGCTTAACATACTGGCGTAACATAGACTCAATCTCCGGGCTGTTCCAGTCCTGTGCCATAACACCCGTTACTGTGAGCAGCATCAACGCTGCCAGGATTCCTCTCTTAAATTTCATGCAACAAAAAAGTGATTTCAACTATTGATACGCAAATATAACGTCAAGGTCAAAAGAATACTTCCCAATAAAATCTGAAAGATTATTAAAACGGTGCTTTTGTCCATTTTTTTGACACTGCCGGGAGGTGCCGATATCATTTTACCAAAGACCCCCGGGAGTATTTACGCCCGGGGGTCTTATCTTTCATAAATATCAGTGGTTACTCAACAGTCTGGATATTCCAACCACGCTCTCTGAGTTCATCGATACCCAGGAATGTATCCAGCACCATCTTATCAGGATAACGGTCCAGGATAGCCCTCATTTTCTTGTAGTTATCATCAGTCTTGGGCACTACCATATTGGCAATCTTTCCGTCAAACAGATCCTTAATGGCAGACTCAATATCATCAGCTCCGGCTATAACGCCACCGCCTTGACTGTCCATGAATCTCCTGACATTGTTTTCATCGCTCTGCATACCAGTCAGCATGTAATATACTGAGCCTGCTTCTGCTTGGTGATCACCGCTAACTGATACACCCATCCTATTGCCGTCAGCAATGTGGAGAACAAGCCAATCGGGCTGTCTCTGTTCATCACCCGGAGTGTCCAACCTGAAGTTTAAGGGAACGCTGTACTGGACCTTGACCGTTTCACCTTTATTCTTTCCGGGGGTCCATTGAGGCATACCGCTTATCACTCTCAGAGCCTCGGCATCAAGCAACGGATTGCATGACTTTGCTACATAGGCATCGGTAACCGTTCCATCTGTATCAACAGTGAACGTTATTATAACCCTACCCTGGATATTATTCTCCCTGCACTCTGCCGGATATTTGATATTATTACGCAGATAAGTAAGCAAAGACACCACGCCGCCCGGAAAATCGGGAGCCTCATCGACAACCATATATACATCGTCGGGCAGTGGCTCATATGGTATAGATTCCACAGCAGGATCCAGGTTATTATCCTTTGTCAGCTTGATGACAGGTTCGTCTGACTGGATTAAGCACATGACAGCCGCATATCCGGGTTTTGATACAATAACGGTGAAATCCCTGTTGCTGGTTCTCAGCACAAAACCGCCTTCGCTGTCAGTTGTGCTGCTGTAGCTTACAGTACCGTTAAGGTTGATCACAGATACTCGTGCATCGGCAATCGGACCGTCATTATCAATAACCTTTCCAACAATAAAGCCATCCTGGGTTAGCTTAGACGTCTGAACAGGGTCAAACGAGTCATTCAATTCACTTTCAATCATGTCGGCCTTGTTATCTGTACGGGCAAACAGGACAGATGTCATTCCCAGTAAAGGGACAAGCATGAGCAGCCAGATGAGGCGTCTCTGCCGGGTTTTCTCTTTGTTCATCATAATGATTCTTTGTTTAATGTTTAGGTTAAAGGAACTGGCAAGCGCATAGGCCTCTGCACCTACAGTTCTCATTATTAGAAGTCTCTGATAATCCGTACCGTCTATGCCATGACGATTGATCACTTCATCATCGGCCTGGAACTCATGGACTATCTTTATCTCTTGCAAAACAAGCCAGCACACCGGATTGACCACGGTGCATGCCAACAGGAATATAAGGTCAACGGAATGCATGAGCCTGATATGAGCAAACTCATGTCTAAGGCTTGCCTTACGGGCAAAACCATTCTCCGTATTTGAAATTACGATGTAGTTCATCCAGCTGAACGGACCGAACGCCTCACCATGCGTAACAAGCCAAACCATACGGCTTACGCGGCGGCGCGGTTTGCCGCGCAGGAAACGGAACGCCTTAAGTATTCCGCGCGTCCAGCCTATGAGCAGAGTGAGCACGTATACGCAGTATGCGCATACAAGCGTCACTGCCCACAGACTGTAACTGCGCTCCGGGGTGCCGGACTCAACGGATCCGTTGATGGTAACCTCCGGAGCAAACAGACGGTTTGCGGCTGACAGTTCACGAGCAAACTCCGTACCGGATATTGTCATATCACCAATTACGGATGTCTGTTCTGATATTGTCAGGTGCACAAGGGGGAGAAGAGCTGAAAGCAACGTGGCTCCCAGCAGATAGAAACGGTTGAATCGGTATAGTGTAGTACCGCGCAGTACTGCCTTGTACAATGCCAGCAGTACCAGCAGTCCAAACGCCCACTCAATTATGTAAAGAACTATGCTGCCCATATCACTTCTGTTTTTCTACCATATTGATAAGTTCCTTAAGCTCATCCACACTAACCTCCTGCTGTTTTACCAGGCATGAGATGAAATCCATGTATGAGCCATTGAAAAAGCGGTTCACGCTCTCCTTGTTTACAAGCTCGGCATACTTGTCACGGCTCACTGCCGGCTCATAAAGAAAGAATTTGGCACCAAGCTCACGGTGAGCTATCATGCCGCTGCGTTCCAGACGGTGTACAAATGTGGACACCGTATTAAAGTGTGGCTGGGGCTCCGGCAAGCGCTCCACAATATCCCTCATGGAGAGTGCCCCGGAATCCCAAAGCACATTCATTATTGCCAGTTCCTTATCGGTCAGTTTCTTCATATCGCGACTGTTTTAACTTATGTCCGATGCAAATAAACTACATCTTGTAATTACTTCCAAACATTTTTACGTTTATTTTGAATTTAGTTGTAGTCATTAAACTTAAACAGTCCCGATTACCGGACAGTCTGCCATTATGCAAAATATGTGACAATTCTAAAATAATAATAAAACTCCCACAGAACCATGGCGTTTGTGTACCTTTGCAGTGCAAAAACACATACCATATGGGAAAGATTAAGAGCATAGGCATTCTGACATCAGGAGGAGATTCTCCCGGCATGAACGCAGCCATCCGTGCGGTCACCCGCTCTGCCATTTATGAAGGATGGAAAGTATTTGGAATATACCGTGGATATGACGGCCTTATAGAAGGCGATGTAAAGGAGTTTACCACAGAGAGTGTATCGGGTATAATATTTGAGGGCGGAACAATCCTAAAGACAGCACGCAGCAAGGATTTCATGACTCAGGAGGGCCGAGCCAAGGCTTTTGAGACCATGAAGAAATTCAAGATTGACGCACTTGTGGTTATAGGCGGTAACGGTTCGCTTTCCGGAGCACAGGAGTTCTCAAGCGAGTTTGACATACCGGTTATAGGTTTGCCCGGCACAATTGACAATGACCTTTACGGAACAGACAATACTATTGGATATGACACTGCACTCAATACCATCATGGAGTGCGTGGATAAGATCCATGACACTGCAAACTCACACAACCGCATATTCTTTATAGAGGTTATGGGACGTGATGCCGGATTCCTGGCCATGAACAGCGCCATAGCTGCCGGTGCCGAGGCCGCCATCATACCTGAGAGCAGTACCGATATAGACCAGCTGGCCGCATACATTGAGCGCGGCATACGCAAATCCAAACGCAGCTCTATCGTAATAGTATCTGAGGCCGACGGAGGCGCCATGCACTACGCCGAGCGTATGCACAACGAGTATCCGGAGTTTGATGTACGCGTATCAATCCTGGGTTATGTACAGCGTGGAGGACGTCCCAGCGCTGTGGACCGTATCCTGGCCAGCCGCATGGGCGTAGCTGCCATTGAGGCTCTCAAGGAGGGTCAGCGCAACGTGATGATTGGCGTAATTAATGACAAGATGGTCAATATCCCGTTTGCACAGGCCGTAAAAAAAGATAAGCCCATAGATGATGAGCTTATCAATGTTCTTGGAATACTGTCAACCTGATAATCAGAGCTCGTCCTGAGCGTACAGATAATCAAAAAGCGGAGACGGGTAGTCGCAATAGTCTTCAGGACTGAAAAAGCGCTCCAGCTCCGCTTTTGCTGTATCCAGCGAATCCGAAGCATGGATTATGTTCTCCTGATGGCTTACGCACAAATCACCGCGTACGGTACCGGGCAGAGCCTTACGTCCGTTGGTTGCGCCGGCCATTTCACGGACAACGCTAACGGCATCAATACCCTCCCAGCAGCAGAGCACCACCGGAGCTGCCATCATTGACTTCTCTATAATAGGATAAAACGGTTTCTGGGCCAGATGTGCGTAGTGCTGACGCAGCACCTCAGGGGTAAGCTGTTTCATCTTCATGGCAACCAGTTTAAGACCGCGTTTCTCAAAACGTGAGATAACCTCACCAATCAAACCGCGCTGCACTGTGCACGGTTTAAGTATAACCAATGTTCTTTCCATGCCGCAAAATTACAAATAAATGTAACGTGCCAGCTTATTAATTTGTGCTGTCAGGCACATAATAGGAGTAACCTGCCGTTTTAACGGATGGATCTTTCCGGATGTGATTACATTAATTCCTTTTTAAACGGCATGTAATTATTGCTTGACGCCCCGTCAATAATGGCAAACACGATCTTGCGGAACCGCCCCAGGAATTGGGTCTCTGCCATCACCTCACGGAACAGCCTGGCCATCTGAGCCGGAGGGGTGCAGAATGCTCCACAGCCAAGGGCTCCCAGAACCAGACTGTCATGACCTTTTAGGGCGCCGATACGCAATATCGTGCGTATCTTTTCTTTCAGTATGGGTTTATCGGCCTCAGGGATATTACCGTTATCAAGCTGGTTATGACCGTGTTTGGGGTTGTAGTTGAGTGATGCTACCGATATCACGGCAGCCTGGAATGTATTATCCAGCAGAGCGTAGCCCTCATCCTGTGTTGCGCGGAAAAACGTGATGCCGGGGCTGTAGATTCCGCCGTAAGTGTTATCCATGGGATAACGCTCAGCGCGGCGTTTTACTCCTACCATATCGGCCAGGTCACCGTAACGGCCGCCCGGAAGTGAGAACTGATAGAGTGATATGGCCAGTGTGCTGCGCCGGCACAACTCCTCCTCCTGTGCGCCGGAGCCCTGCAACACGCCGCCGCCCGGATGATAAAGGCTGGCCATGTTGAGCAGAGCCGGGTTATACCCCTGCTCTACCAGATCACGTGTAGCCAGGATGCAATCCTGGTTGAGCACCTGAATGTGGAAAAGGGGACTGTCCCCAATTTCACACTGATCCGGCAGGACTATGGGAGCGCTGAACATCTCTGACTCTTCAACAAATGTGCCGCTCACGGGCAGAGTTACAACCCTGTCACTCTCAGTGCGGTAGGCTCCGTCACGGAAGATATCCAGATTATGGGTAAAGACCTTGGTAAGAAGGGCACGCTTGGCATCACCACCACGGCTCACCGACGCTTTCCACCAACCGTTAAGCCAAATCTGACTGTTCCACTGCTGCGCTCTAAGCATATTGTCATCTCTTTAATAGAATCATAAAACTGTTTTGTTTCTCTTGGTAGAGTTGTTCTGCTGAAGCAACTCCACAAATTTCTGGGCCGACATCTTGTGATATGAGCCCATCAGGTAGTGGTAGCAACCGTCCATTCGGCTGTCCTGGTGAGCTATAGGTATTGCCTCCAGACCCTGGAAATCACGAATAGACTCCTCAGACAGCATGGTTACCAATGAACTGTTTCCCACCAGGTCCAGCAGCGAGCGTACGCTGTTGATCTCAAGCCTGATATCAAGCTTTACATTCTCTGCATAGAGTATCGATTCAAGCGTATCCCTGGCCTGCAGACCCTTTGACGGAAGCGCAAGCGGGAAACGTGTCATGTCCTGCACTGTTGCCTCCTTACCTACACCCTTAAGGATACCTTTGCGGGCTATCATGCAGAGACGGCTCTGGAACAGCAGGCGTGACTCTATACGTTCATCGGCAATGGGTGACTTGTAGGTAAGTGCCAGGTCCAGTTCACGGTCCAGCATTTTCTGGCGGAGCTCCTCCTTTGATGTGATTATGATGCTGAGCCTTATATGGGGGTACTGACGGTAGAAATCCAGAACCGTCTGCTTGAGCAGAGGTCCGAACGCATATGTACAGCCCACGCTTAATGTTCCCACATGCAGGTTCTTGACGTCACGTATACGGTCCGTTCCGGCCTGTGCATACTCAAGCAGCTGTACAGCACAAGGATAGAACTGCTCTCCATAGTCACTCAGGCCCACATGACGGGTGTCACGTGTAAGCAGTTCCACACCCAGTTCCTCTTCCAGTTTGCGTATCTGCTGCGATATGGTACTCTGTGTTATGAAGAGGGATTTTGATGCCAGCGAGTAGCTTTTTAGACGCGCTACCTCAACAAAATATTTAAGCTGTCTGAGTTCCATAAGCCATTGATTTTTAAAGCACGGCAAAGATAATCTTATTTATCGATTACATCGAATAATTCTATCGAAACAAACCATAATCGTTAATAAAAATAGTATATAGTAATATATACCTTTGCGTGCTTAAAAAAATACAGCTTGTTTTTACAGCTAAAATGAACAAATCCATAGCAATTATCGCCCTGGCACTTCTTGCAACAGTATCTTGCAGCAGGGCACCCAAATCACCTTTTATCCGTAAGGTTTCCGATTATGCAATCGTAAAGATTGAGGAGCCTGACCTGAGTGACATCACAGAAAACGGAAAGGCAGTTCTCAAACTCTACCAGTACATAGCCAATGAGGTTGACGCAATCTACTGGGAGCAGTATTTTGGAGATAAGGATTCACTGCTTGACAGCATCTCGGATCCTTTCCAGAGAATCTATGCCAAGATCAATTACGGCCCCTGGGACCGCAGCAACGGCAAGTCATTCGTAGAGGGTTACGCCGACCGTCTGCCCGGTGCCAGCTTCTATCCCGCCGACCTTACACATGAGGAGTTCGATGCATGGGACAACCCTGACAAGAACAGCCCATACACCCTGATCCGCCGTGCAGAGGACGGTTCACTCCAGACCGTTTGGTTCCATGATGCATATGACAAGCATCTCCAGACCATTGCGAACCTGCTCAACGCAGCCGCCGACATCACCATCAAGCCCAGCGTAAGCAAGTATCTGCGCGCCAAGGCCGAGGCTCTCTTAACAGACAACTACTATGAGAGCGCACTGGCATGGCTTGATATGGATGACAGCAAGATGGACCTTGTTATCGGCCCCAATGAGACAGCCGATGACCAGCTGCTTGGCATCAAGCGTTCTTATGAGGCATTCGTACTGCTCAAGAACCAGGCCCGCACCGATGAGCTGATGAAATATGTTTCACGCATTGAGGAGTTCCAGCAGGACCTTCCCGGTGACTCAGCATTCAAGACATTCCAGCCCGGCGCCGGTTCAAACATATTCTCATGCAACGCCCTCTGCTACGCAGGTAAGGCCAACGCTGGTGTTAAGGTCATAGCCCTTAACCTCCCGTTTGATGCCGATGTACAGCGCGACCGCGGCACACGCACCATTCTGCTTGAGAACATCATCAACGCCAAGTACAACCATATCATAAACCCCACAGGCCAGGTTCTGCTTGAGTCTGACTTCACAGAGCACCTGTCACAGAACGCATTCTTCTGGAACATTGTGTTCCGCGAGGTTGCACACGGACTGGGCGTAAAGGAGACAGTGAACGGCAAGGGCAGCGTAGAGGATGCACTGGGCAGCGTGGCACTCACCTTTGAGGAGATCAAGGCCAACACCGCAGGCATACTTCTGGTAAGCAAGCTCCAGAACCGTTTTGACATACATGACCTGTTCACCAAGGAGGATGCGCTCACCACATTCTTCACATCACTGGTACGCAGCGAGCGTTTTGGTGAAGGCTCCGCACTTGGACGCGCCAACATCATCATCTACAACTATCTGCAGGAGGCAGGTGCTTTCCAGCGCAAGGAATCCGGACGTTACACTCTTGACTTTGCCAAGATGGAGGCAGCCCTCTCAGACCTTACAGCCCTGGTACTCAAGACACAGGCAACCGGTGACAAGGAATTTGCCACCAGCTTTGAGCAGCGCTACTCAAAGCTCAGCAGCAACTACAGCGCAGACCTGATGAACCTGGGACTTGAGAATATCCCGGCCGATATACGATTCAAATGAACCAATTAATAATATGAGCGACAAGAAATTCAATTTCAAAATGTGCGTGCTCCTGCCCATCGTTCTGGCAGTGACGCTCTTCTTATGGGTAGTTCCCGTTGATTTTTACGGAATCGAGGCCCTCACTGTGGTACAGCAGCGTGTTATTGCACTCTTTGTATTCGCAGCTCTGATGTGGATGTTTGAGATCATCCCCAACTGGACCACATCACTATTGCTTATAGTACTGACATTGCTCACCATCTCCGATAAGGGTATCAGCCTGTTCTGTGACCCCAAGTACGGAACACTGGTAAGCTACAAGAGTCTGATGGCATCATTCGCCGATCCGGTTGTGATGCTGTTCATGGGTGGATTCGTCCTGGCAATCATGGCCGAGAAATACGGTCTTGACGTAACCCTGGCACGTATCCTGCTCAAGCCTTTCGGCACCAAGCCCAGCATGGTACTGCTTGGATTCCTTGTAGTGATAGCAATATTCTCAATGTTCATGTCAAACACCGCCACCGCAGCCATGATGCTGGCTTTCCTGGCTCCCGTGCTGCAGGTTCTCCCCTCTGATGACAAGGGCCGCATAGGTCTGTCACTTGCCATCCCGGTAGCTGCCAACATTGGCGGTATAGGCACACCCATCGGCACACCTCCTAACGCTACTGCCGTACGTTTCCTCACTGAGGCCGGTTATGAGGTTACATTCTCCGAGTGGTCTGTAAGAATGATACCCTTTGTGCTCATCATGATTCTGGTGGCTTGGGTTCTGCTTCAGCTTATATTCCCCTTCAAGACCAAGAAGCTGGTTCTTGACATCCCTGAGAACAAGCGTCCCGTAGACTGGAAGACATACGTTGTATGGATCACATTCATCGGTACCATCCTGCTCTGGGCTACTGAGAGCCTTACCGGTATCAACTCAAACGTAGTTGCTCTCATACCTCTGGGCGTACTCACCATGACAGGCATATTCACCAAGGAGGATATCAAGGAGATCAACTGGACAGTGCTCTGGCTGGTTGCCGGAGGTTTCGCTCTGGGTACATCACTGCAGGGAACAGGTCTGGCCAAGACACTCATCAACGCCATCCCGTTCGGTTCAATGAGCGTGCTGAGCGTTCTGCTCATTGCAGGTTTCGTTTGCTACTTCCTGTCAAACTTCATCAGCAACTCCGCCACCGCTGCACTGCTCATTCCTATCCTGATTGTAGTTGCACAGGGTATGGCCGATCCTACCGCCGCCAACAACGCCTCATTCATGGCACTGGGCGGTACACACGCCATGATCTCATTCATTGCAGTCTGCGCATCAATCGCCATGCTGTTCCCCATATCCACACCGCCTAATGCCATCGCATCAAGCACCGGTCTGGTACAGACCAAGGATATGGCCAAGGTGGGTATCATTGTCGGAGCCATAGGTTTTGCCCTTGGTTTCTTCTGGCTCACCAAAATATTCCCCTTCCAGGTAATTGCACAATAATCTATTAACCCGATATGAAAAAATTACTATTCACAGTTATTGCAACATGCCTTACATTATCGGCCATGGCAGAGGATCTGCAGTATGGTCGCAACGTTAAGGATTTTGCCTCCACTCCCAAGGTAGGCGGATATGTTATCGGCAAGTATGCTTATACCGATCAGGCTAAGAAGCATGACGGTGACGGTTTCAGCCAGCGTCTGGTACGTCTCTATGTTGACGGCACCATCCTGAATGATTTCAAGTACCGCGTACAGCTCCAGCTCAACAACGATAAGTTCCACATGAAAGACTACTATGTAGAGTGGACTCACTGGAAAGAGTTCTCTGTAAAGGTTGGTCAGTACAAGCGTGCCTTCCTGTTTGAGAACCCCTACAACCCCTGGAACGTTGGATTCGGAGACTATTCACAGATCACCAAGAAGCTCTCAGGCATGGGTGACTATTGCGGCGAGGGCTCATCAGTAGGCGGCCGCGACCAGGGTATACAGATTCAGGGTGACCTCTTTCCCGCAGCCGACGGACACCGTTACCTGCACTATCAGCTGCAGCTCATGAACGGTCAGGGTATCAACGTGGCCGATGCAAACGCTCGCAAGGACATTATCGGTACACTGCAGGTACAGCCTATCACAGACCTCTATATCGGTGCTTTTGGCTGGAAGGGTAACTACACCGACGGTACTGTTACAGTTGACCGCAACCGCTGGGCTGTATCGGCCAAGTACGAGCACAATGACTGGAGTGCACGTGTAGAGTACGCACACTCAGAAGGTTATAAGCTCAGCGACTGGGACGACTCCAACAAAGTGTTCAACGGCACAGGTAAGGCCGACGGCTGGTATGCAGCAGTAGGTGTTCCCGTTAATGACTGGCTCAAGATCTACGGTAAGTATGATGTTTACCGTGACCAGGCCGACAAGGCTTCTATGAACACCGTTTACTCAATTGCCCCCAACATTCAGATTCACAAGAACCTGATGCTTCAGCTCCAGTACAATCTGGTAGACAACGAGGCCTCATCAAAGTGGAACGAGGTTTGGGCTGAGTTCTATGTAAGATTCTAATATCTGATAGTTGTTTATATTGAAAGAGAGCCATTGCGGGTGACCGCAGTGGCTCTCAACTTTTATATAGGCGGTATGCCCTACTTACGCAGTATCTTTGCCGCCTCAACCATGTTACGCAGCGATGCCTCTGTCTCTGACCATCCGCGGGTCTTGAGTCCGCAGTCCGGGTTTACCCACAGCTGCTCAGGGCTTATAACCTGTGCCGCCTTGCGCAGCAGGTTCACCATCTCATCTACTGACGGTACACGGGGTGAATGTATGTCATATACGCCCGGTCCTATCTCATTGGGATACTTGAACTCTGCGAATGCTCCCAGCAGATTCATCTGGCTGCGAGCGCACTCTATGGTTATGACATCGGCATCCATGGCTGCTATGTGCTTTATTATGTCATTGAACTGGCTGTAGCACATATGGGTATGGATCTGTGTGCTGTCACTTACGCCCGATGCCGATATGCGGAATGATTCAACAGCCTTCTCCAGATACTCCTCCCTGTCGGCCTTGCGCAGAGGCAGTCCTTCACGGATGGCAGGCTCATCAATCTGAATTACCTTGATTCCGGCCTTCTCCAGGTCCTGCACCTCATCACGTATGGCAAGCGCAATCTGCTTCATGGTCTCGGAGCGAGGCTGGTCATTACGTACAAAGCTCCACTGCAGTATGGTAACCGGTCCGGTAAGCATACCCTTCACAGGCTTGACGGTCAGGCTCTGCGCATATGTTATCCAGTCAACGGTCATAGGTTTGGGGCGTGAAACGTCTCCGTATATAACCGGCGGCTTGACACAGCGGCTGCCGTAGCTCTGCACCCAGCCGTTCTGGGTAAAAGCAAAGCCGCTAAGCTGCTCACCAAAATACTCCACCATATCATTACGCTCGGCCTCACCGTGTACCAGCACATCCAGGCCTATCTCCTCCTGCTTGCGGATGGTCTTCTCTATCTCGGCCTTAAGGAGTGCGGTATACTGTTCCTTGGTGAGTTCACCTTTCTTGAACCTGCTGCGCCATGAACGTACATCGGTAGTCTGGGGGAATGAGCCTATAGTGGTGGTGGGGAACAGAGGCAGATAGAGCTCTCGGTGCTGCTGTACTATACGCTCGCGGAACGGGCTCTTACGCTTGGCATAATCAGGCGTTACAGCGGCTACACGCTTTCTTACCTCATCATTGTTTGTAAGTTCCGATGTACGGCGGTCTTCTATATCGGCCACATTGCTCTGCAGGGCAGCCTTGGCAAAATAATCGGGCTTGTCACCTGCCAGGCTGGCCAGGTTGGCAACCTCGGTCACCTTCTGGCGGGCAAAGGCAAGCCAGCGTTTCACCTGGGCGGGCAGGCTCTTCTCATTTTTCTCATTATCCAGGTCAATGGGAGAATGCAGCAGAGAGCAGCTGGTAGCAATGATGACACGGTCATTACCCAGCACATCCTTTACCTTATTTATAATATCAAGTGACTGGCGGAAATCATTCTTCCAGATGTTACGGCCGTCAACCACACCCAGGCTCAGTGATGCTGTCTTGGGCAGCACCCTTACCACGTCCTTCCATCCCTGCGGGGCACGTACCAGGTCTATGTGCAGTATGGCGGGGTTCAGCTCAGCTGCCAGCTTGGCGTTATCGGCCAGACCGTCAAAATAGGTGGTGAGCACAATCTTGAGCTTAACGCTCTCATTTATACGGGCAAAAGCCTTACGGTATGCGTCCTTTATATCATCGGGAAGGTCTGTGTTCAGGAAAGGCTCGTCAATCTGCACGTACTCGGCACCCAGCTGCTCAAGCTGCTTAAGGATATCTATGTAGGCGGGCAGCAGCCTGTCAAGCAGCTCAATACGGTTAAAGCCGGACTCTTTCTCCTTACCCAGCAGCAGGTAGGTTACAGGTCCTATAAGTACCGGTTTGGTCCTGATGCCAAGCTCCAGAGCCTCAGTGAACTCGGCTGCAGCCTTGTTATAGGTGAGTTCAAATCTCTGGTCACGGGTAAACTCCGGGACAATATAATGGTAGTTGGTATCAAACCATTTTGTCATCTCCATTGCCGTTACGTCAATGCCATCCTTCTGATAGCCGTGAGCCATGGCAAAATAGAGTTCCAGAAGGTCATTCTTAAGCAGGCTGTAACGTTCTGGGATTGCGCCAAGTGAGAGAGTAAGATCCAGTGTCTGGTCATAGAGTGAGAAGTCATTGCTGGGAATGAGGTCTATTCCGGCCTCTTTCTGCAATTGCCAGTTGCTTTTACGTATCTGGGATGCTACTGCAAGCAGCTCATCCTTTGTAGTCTTACCGGCCCAGTATGCCTCTTCGGCTTTCTTCAGTTCACGGCCGGCACCCACACGAGGGTATCCTAAGATGTTAGTTCTTATTGACATGATCCAATTCTTTTAATCTGTTACAAGTATGATTGTTTTTGCAATTGCGGCGCAAAGATATGCCAGCAAATAATATCATAAAAATATTTTGGAATATTCGGGAAAATATGCTTGATTTGCAGCAGAATTCCATTCTAAACAGGAATAATATTCTGCATTTTACAACATCAAGGAAATGGCAAACGGTTATAAGCTGGACAAGACGGACATACGCATACTGCGTGAACTGCAAAAGAACTCGCAACTTACGGTAAAGGAACTGGCCGAGAAGGTACATCTGTCCCCCTCGCCCACATTTGAGCGCCAGAAACGCCTGGAGCGTGAGGGTTACATAACCCGATATATGGCTGTGGTCGATGCACAGAAAGCCGGAAACGGCATCATGGTGCTCTGCAACATAAGGCTCAAACAGCACTCCGAGGAGATGATACAGCAGTTCATGGATGCTGTCCAGGATATTGAAGAGATTACGGAGTGCTTCAACACCAGCGGTGACTATGATTTCATGATAAAGGTCTATTCACGCGACATGCATGCTTACCAGCAGTTCATGCAGCATAAGCTGGGTGCCATAAGCTGCCTGGGCAGCCTGCACAGCGTATTCGTAATGGCCGAGACCAAGAACACCCACGGCGTGGCCATATTGGAATAAAAAAGGGAGCAGCTGCGGCTGCCCCCTCTCCTTATCACTTGGCAATCCTGTAGATTGCCTCCATATCATCAGGGCTAAGCACCTTGAACTGCCCCTGTGTAGTAGTGTAATCCTGACTGCACTTACGGACCATCTCCTTGATCTCGGCATCGGTCACCTCACGTCCTATCAACTCATGTATATTTATAGGCATGCCTATTGAGTGGTAGAAACGCTCCATGGCCTCAATGCCGCGGATAGCTGTACCCTCAGGATCGGTAAAGTCATTCTCAACACCCATCACATTCACGGCAAAGCGTACAAAACGGCTCACGTTGCACTTGTAGACATAACGTGCCCAGCTGGGCCAAACGGCAGCCAGACCTGCACCGTGTGTAACATCAAACATACCGCTCAGCTCATGCTCCAGCTGATGTGTAGCCCAGTCGCCTACGCGGCCGCAGCCTGTCAGGTCATTGTGTGCAATGCTGCCGCCCCACATTATCTGTGCGCGGTAACGGTAGTTGGTGGGATCCTTAAGCACCTCGGGGGCACACTCCATCATGGTGCGCAGCAGAGCCTCGGCCACTGCATCGGTCAGGTTCATGTCATCATCATGTGAGAAATAACGCTCCATGGTGTGCATCATGATGTCGGTAACACCGGCTGCAGTCTGGTACGGAGGCAGGGTGTATGTACGCTCCGGGTTCATGATGGCGAACTTGGGGCGGCTTATGTTGTTGGAGTAACCTATCTTTACGTCACCGTCCTCATTGGTGATGACGCTAGACTCACTCATCTCACTGCCGGCAGCGGGAATGGTCAGGACCGATGCCACCGGGAGGCAGGTCTCAGGTTTGTAACGGCGCATATAGACATCCCATACCTCACCGTCATAAGGTACACCGTAGGCTATGGCCTTGGCCGAGTCAATGACGCTGCCACCGCCAACCGCCAGGATAAAGTCAACCTTCTCCTTGCGGCAAAGCTCAATACCCTCATGTACCTTGGAGAGTCTGGGGTTGGGTACGACACCACCCAGGGTTACATACTGGATGCCGCCCTCACGGAGCAAGCCTTCAATCTTATCCAGCAAGCCGGACTTGCGTGCGCTCTGACCGCCAAAATGAACCAGGACCTTGGTGCCGCCGTATTTCTTTACAAGCGCAGCAACCTGCTCCTCTGATTCCTTTCCGAACACCACCTCAGTTGGTGCATAGTAATTAAAATCTACCATAGAATCACATATTTAAAGTTAGCAAATGTTGGCAACACAATAGGAACGATTCCTTCTGTGTGTTTTTTAAGGAGAACTTTTTGGGGTATCAGTATCTGAAACTACGCGCTTCGCGCTATCCCTCCCACTCCTACGGAGCGGGCCCCTCCCGTTCACAAGCCCACGGGCGGCCATGGTTTCCGATACCGATACCCCAAAAAGTTCTGTGCACCTGGAAAGATTATCAGCACACAGAAGGAATCGTTCCTATTGTGTTACTTTTTCTTTTTATCTTCCTTGACTTCCTCTGCCTGGGCAGCCTCAGCCTCCTTCTTCTTACCAAGATACTCGGGAAGGTTAAGACCTGCCATATTAAAGAGGTCTGACATAGGGGGAACAGACTTCATCAGGCCGCTAAGGAAATTGGCGGTTGAGCCCTTTCCGTCGGCGCTGTTGCCTGAATCCCAAACGGTAACGTTGTCGAACTTGATACCCTTGATAGCCTCTACCTGAGTCTTTACAAGCTCCGGCATCTTCTCTGACATGAGCAGCATGAATGCCTTTGCGGCATCACCGCCGGCAGCCTGTACCATCTTGTCATAACCGGCAGCCTGCTTGGTAAGTATCTCATAGTAACCCTTAGCCTCAGCCTCCATGCGGGCGAATATGGCATCGGCCTCACCCTTGGCGCTTAC
>Ga0310696_10000962_pt1 | contig 42474 bp, 34 predicted proteins | sample AusTroGonzalo_MG_4_FD_203885 | JGI IMG/M metagenome (GOLD analysis project Ga0310696, IMG submission 203885) | Bovine rumen microbial communities from tropical cattle in Woodstock, Queensland, Australia - Gonzalo_02 (v2) (version 2) | ecosystem: Host-associated > Mammals > Digestive system >... | reverse complement strand
AACTATGTCGAAATGTTCGCTAATCTCTTTTGGTAAAAATATGCTTGATAAATCAGTGGTTTGTTTCATGCTACAAAGGTATAATATTATTTATCTTCTCCACCCACCTTTTCCGCTGTCCCGTCGGTTCGCTTTGTTTTACGGAATAACCAAAGAGAGTTTAGCCGACACCAATAGAATTATACATCTAATTGTAATGGTGTCATCTGTTTAGGCGCTAACAAAACAGCAGAAGTCACATAGATAGTTTTACAAACCTATCTTTCTGGTTCAGATCTTTTAAAACTTCTGCATTATTGCCATAGATATTGCAAAGTTTCTGCATTTCCTTGCCGAACATTTCGTTTATTTCAAAGAAAACGTATGTTGTAAAATTGGGTTGATGCCGTTTTATAAAATCCAGAATGTTCCGATAAAATAAAAGAGGATCATTATCTTCGACAAATAGAGCGAGTGCAGGTTCATATTCTGTCACATTTCTATGCATAAGAGCTTTCTCTTTATTGCATACGTATGGCGGATTGCTTACAACTATGTCGAATTTTTCGGAAAACGGAAAGCAGCTCTCCGAAAGTATGTCATATTTTGCAAATGATATTGCTGTATCGTTTAGTTTAGCGTTGTTGCTTGCAATATCCAATGCTCCATCGGAAATATCTATAGAGAAAACAGAAGCGTTCGGCAAAAACTTTTTAAGGCATACTGAAATGCAACCGCTTCCGCATCCAATATCCAGAATGTTGGCATGTTTCAGCGATTTTACATGTTTGCAGACTGCTTCTACAAGCATCTCGGTTTCCTGACGAGGAATAAGAACATTGTGATCTACCTTGAAATTCAGTCCGCAGAACGAAGCTACGCCAGTAACATATTGAACGGGTTCTCCGCTTTGCAATCGTTCAGCCTTCTGCAAAAGTTTATCGGCTATGCATTTGTCTAGATTATTGTCGTATTGCAAATACATTTGTGTTCTCGACAGATTCAACTCGTCGCAAACAAATATTGTAGCTACCGAGCGCGCTTCGTCGCCATCGTATAAAGCTTCGAGCCGTGCTGTAAGCAAACTAACAAAACCTGCAATCGTCATTTCTACCTAACAACATTGATGTTGCCAGCATCATCAACTTTTACTATGTCGGAATTTTTGTTTGAGCTAAGTTCATCCTGTCGCAGGGGAACAATGTAGTCAACGGCTTTCCTTATTTCGCCGACAACATCACAATACCCAAGAGGCGGATTGGCTCCGGCAAGGTTTGCAGACGTAGAAACAATAGGTCTGCCCAACTGGTGTATTACCTTCCTGCAAAACTCATCATTTACAATCCTTATTCCAATTGACCCATCCTCGGCTACAAGGTTTTTGGGCAAGTTGCGTGCTTTGGGATATATAATTGTAAGTGGACGATCGGCAGCCTCAATGAGTTGCATGGCTATTTCTGGTACCGACTCTACATACTTTACAACCATCTCTATCGAATCTACAAGCACCAACATGCTTTTTCCCTTTGCCCGATTCTTAATGTCGTATATCTTGGCTACAGCATTTTCTTTGCATGCATCACACCCAAGCCCCCATATTGTGTCGGTTGGATACAATATTGTTCCACCTCTTTCCAAAATTTTACAAGTTTCATCAACAATATTTTTCATAGCCTATTGTAAAAAGACATTAGTTCTTCCGTTATTAAATTTCTATCGAAGCGTTTGCTTCTTTCGTATCCTCTGGCAATGTATTTTTTGCGTTCTTCCTCGTTGTTCAATAAGTATTTGATAGCTTCTGCAATATTATCCTTATGCGGTGTATTTATTGTGAAGGCCGCGTTTCCTGCAATTTCGCCTGTACTTCCATTGCTGTTTGTAATTACTGGCGTACCTGAAAAGAATGCTTCGAGAATAGGAATTCCAAATCCTTCATACATTGATGGATAAATAAAAATATCAGCCATCTGGTATATCGCCGGCAAATCGGCATTTCCAAGCCTGTCGAACACATGTAGCCGCGATGAAAGATTGTGAGTGTCGGCGTATGCCTTAATTTCATCGTAGTATTGTGTTTTTCTGCCGACTATGACAATATCAATGTCTATTTTGTGTTCGTAAACAGCCTCAAGTATCCGATGAGTATTTTTCCGTCGCTCTATTGTCCCCACCGAAAGCAGATAATGCTCGGGCAGACCATTTGCTTTACGTACCCTTTGCTTTTCCTCGTCACTGATTTGTATAGCATATTTTGGATTGCACGTCTGGTACAAAACATTAATCTTCTTGTCGGGAATGCCATAAAATTCCATAATGTCCTGTTTTGTCTGGTTGCTGGTTGCAATTATCATGTCGGATTTTTCGCAGGCAAAACGGAATTTATACCCATATATTTTTCGGTCGAAATACTTGTATAGCTGAGGAAACTTCAAAAAGATAAGATCATGTATAGTAACAACTTTTATTGCTTTTGATTTGTTTATGTCGCGTGGAAGTTCGTTGCTTAATCCGTGGAATATGTCTATGCCATATTGGTTTATTAATTTCCCAAGATGCAATGATCTCCAGCTGGCCTTTGCAAATCTGGATGAAGTTTGTGGCGGCATTACAAGATTGCTGCAATACTTATCATCCAATAGTCCGAATGGATTTTCTGTGCTGAAAAGCACGTACTTGTTATCGGGATACAAATCGTGCATGGAGCTGATGACGTCGCGACTGTAATTGCCGAGTCCAGCCTTGTTCAGGAAAGCTCTCTTTGCATCAAATCCGATAACCATAGAACAAAAAATTAAACAGCAACGTTGTTTTCGCGTAAAGCCTCGTTCAATGAAGTTTTCTTGTCGGTAGATTCTTTTCTTTTTCCGATGATTAATGCGCATGGCAGGTAATATGTTCCTGCAGGGAACTGCTTGGCTGTACTGCCAGGTATTACTACCGAACGTTCAGGTACATAACCTTTGTATTCGACGGGCTCACTTCCTGTAACATCAATGATTTTTGTCGAAGCTGTAATAACCGTGTTGGCACCTAAAACTGCCTCTTTGCAGATATGAGCGCCTTCTACAACTATGCAGCGTGATCCGATGAAGCAATTATCCTCAACAATTACGGGGGCAGCCTGCACCGGCTCAAGAACTCCACCAATGCCAACTCCGCCCGACAAATGAACGTTTTTTCCTATTTGAGCACACGACCCAACAGTTGCCCAAGTGTCAACCATTGTGCCTTCGTCAACGTATGCTCCAATGTTCACATACGATGGCATCATTATCACTCCTTTGGCCAGATATGCACCGTATCTTGCTGTTGCTGGGGGAACTACTCTAACACCTATCTTGTCGAAGTCGCGCTTCAGTGGTATCTTGTCGTAGTATTCAAAAATTCCAGACTCGCATTTTTGCTGTTTTTGTGTAGGAAAGTACAATATTACAGCCTTTTTTATCCATTCGTTTACCTTCCATTCATTGCCTGTTGGTTCTGCAACCCTGAGCTCGCCTTTGTTTAGCAGACTGATGGTTTCTGCTATCGCCTGTACAGAATCATTTCTTTCCAATAATTCGCGATGCTCCCAGATTTGTTCTATCGTTTCCTTTAGTGTCGAATACATATTCTTTCCATATATGAATTAAACTACAAACTTACGAAAAAAATATTTCGTTGTGCCAGATTATAAAAAAAAAGGAAAATAATTTAAAAATCAATAATTTATATTGATTAAAGTGCTTGTTTGTCAATTTTGAAACCAATATCTGGAGACAGAAAACTTCTTGTATGGTAAATCCGTAGATATATTATGACGTTGCCGTTATAACAATTATTGAACTACAATCAGTCCGGTACTGTCTACGTTGCTTCTGTTTCCGGCACGATCAACAATATAGAATTTGTACATAATAGTATCGCCAAACGAGGACATGTATTCGTTCAATTCTTCCACTTTCATGTCGCCGCTCACCGAGTGCCGCTTATCGTCGGAATAAATTCGTTCCACAAAATAGTTTAAGTCAACAAGCAGCTCCATTTGCGACAGCACATTGTTTTTCATTTTGTACTTGGTCATATATATTGTATTCTGGCGTGGCTGTGTCGTGTCAAAACCTATGTCGCCGTCTCCATCTGTAAAAGAGAATGTCAAGCAGCCTCTCTTTACTGTATTGCCAAGAATTATCGTGTCTTCAAAGCTAAAATCCTTGAAGGTAACTGCGGGTACGTCAGGATAAACCTCTTCTCGATTGCACGAAGAAATTACAGCAGCTAATCCCAATGACAATAAACATATAATAATTAAGCTTTTGCGCATATCATAAATTTTTGTCAAAATTAATATTTATTTTCCTTAAAGAACCTCAAGGATGCTAAAAATATTATTACGGAATGTGGAAGTAGGAGATATACCATTATAGTTATGTATGTTGTAAGTCTGTCAATTGATAATCAAAAATAATGTCTTATCTTTGCCGAAAAATTTAAAGACATGGATATTGAGCAAGCAGCAAAGGAAAAGTTGTTTTATTCGCCCGAGTCGATTTTCAATTGCATATCGAAGGAAGCGAAAGACTTTTTGAGTCAATATACTACTTGTAAGTCCTACAAGAAGGGTGAAATGGTTTTTCTGGAGGATACAAAGCCATGTGGACTTATAAGTCTTTCTGATGGAAAGGTAAAGATATTCAAGGAAGGTTTTGGACATCGTGAACAAATAGTTCGCTTGTCGCGTCCTTGCGGGTTCATTGGTTACAGGGCATTGTTTGCTGGCGAAAACTATCATGCATCGGCTGTCGCTTTGGAACAATCGGTGGCATGTACAATAGAAAAGTCGGCATTGTTTTATGTGATGAAGAACGATCCGAATCTAACATTTGCCATACTCAAATCGTTGGCAACGGAGCTTGGCGTGTCGAATGACAGAACTGTTAATCTTACCCAGAAGCACATTCGTGGCAGATTGGCCGAGGCATTGCTTTGTTTGATAGATACATACGGTTTTTGCGAGGACGGTGTTACTTTGAATGCACAGTTTTCACGTGACAACATTGCGAATCTTGGCAATATGACCACCAGTAATGCTATCAGAACACTTTCTTCATTTGCAGAGGAAGGTGTTATTGAATTGGATGGGAGGAAAATAAAGGTGCTGAATATGAAGTCGCTTCAGAATATTTCTAAAATCGGATAATATATTAAAGGTGTCAAAGAAGAAAGCGCAGATAGTTGAGAATCTTTTGATAACAGACATAGCTGCAGAGGGTGTAGCTGTAGGTCGTCACGAGAATTTTGTGATTTTTGTAGCTGGTGTTATTCCTGGCGATGTCGTAAATGTTATGCTTACGAGGAAACGTAAGAACTATTCTGAATCGAAACTCTTGGAGATTGTAACACCTTCGGCAGATAGGGTAGAACCATTTTGCCGCTATTTCGGAAAATGTGGCGGATGCAAATGGCAGATGTTGCCATACGATAAGCAGCTTTACTACAAGCAGAAGCAGGTAAGCGATCAGATTTGTCGTATTGGAGGAATTAGCGACGTGCCTGTAAATCATATTATTGGTGCAGAAAACTCAACATTTTACCGCAACAAGCTGGAATATACATTCTCCGACCGTCGCTGGTTCGATTCTTCTGATATAGAGATAGATAAAGAAAGTCGTGATGCCGAGGGGCTTGGCTTTCATGTTCAAGGAATGTTCGACAGGGTTATAGACATTGAAAAATGCTGGTTGCAAAGAGAACCATCCAACGAAATAAGAAACGAAATTCGTAATTTTACACGCAGGGAGGGATACAACTATTATAATTGTCGTTCGCACCAAGGCTTGATGCGAAATCTGATGGTCAGGACTTCGACTGTAGGTGAAACTATGGCTGTTGTTGTATTCGCGAAAAATGAAATACGTCTGATTGAGGAACTTATGACCCACATAAATGAAAAGTTCCCGGATTTGACGTCTTTGCAATATGTAGTGAATGAAAAGTTCAATGATACCATTTATGATCTAGATGTGGTTTGCTGGAAAGGTCGCGACTACATTTATGAGGAACTTGATGGACTTAGGTTCAAGATTAATGCAAAGTCGTTTTTCCAGACAAATAGCGAACAGACCTTAAAGTTGTATCGTAAGGCAGTGGAGTATGCGGCAGTAGATTCTGATGAAGTTGTATACGACTTATATACGGGAACTGGAACGATTGCTAATTTTGTAGCTAGACATTGCCGTAAAGTTATTGGCATTGAATCTGTTCCGGAGGCCATTGCTGATGCTCGCATCAATTCGGAAGTAAATGGGATAACAAACACTTCATTTTTTGTCGGAGATATGAAGGATGTACTAACGGAGGCTTTCATTGCAGAAAATGGTCGTCCCGATACTGTTATTCTTGATCCACCAAGAGCCGGTGTTCACGAGAATGTGATTAATGTAATAAAGAAGGTTGCTCCGCGTAAAATAGTTTATGTAAGCTGTAATCCTGCAACTCAGGCGCGCGACATATCTTTGCTATCCGATATGTATAAGGTTACAGCAATACAGCCTGTTGATATGTTTCCTCATACTCATCATGTGGAGAACGTGGTTCAGTTAATAGTTAAGAGTTAAAAGTTGAGAGTTGAAAGTTGACAGTTGAGTCGTTGCGTGCAACGACACGTTTGTTAGGCGGCAGAACAATTGTTATTTATCAATTTCCAATTTCTTATATACGTCTGCTAGGTTTGCAAGCAGGGAGCCGAAAGTTTGCATTGCTTGGGCGGTTTCCTCGGAAATGCTTTTGCGTTGGAGCTTGAGTAGCAGCAGTGCGTACATCGCATCTATGCAAACTTCTATTTCGTTGTCAGACTGGCTTTTAGATAATTTTTTGTATTCTGCTATATTAGGTTTTGCCCAATTGTACAGTTCGTGGTGGCGGTACTCGTCCTTGTCGTCGAGAAGAGTAAGGTGAATTTTGTTTAGGAGAGCGATCAAATCTTTGATTTCTTTGAGGTCTCCGTTTTGTTCCACTTTTTCACTCTTCATTTTCTCAATGAGATTTAGATACCAGTTGTGGATTTTCAGCTTTTCCTTTTCGCTTACTTCGAATTTTGAGACGAGAAGTTCGTCAATTTTTGATATGTCCATCTTGTTGGCTCTCATAATGTCCATCAACTGTCTGATGTACAATATGTACTCTACAATGTTTTCCTTTTTTTTCAATTCTGCTATAATCATAGTTCCCTGAATTTTTCAATAAGTCTGCGTTCTTTTTTTGTTGGGCGTCCTGCTCCCGGATCTCTTTTCTCGAATGTGTTGTTGAGCATTTTCAGACGGTCGAATTCCGACTGCGGAGTGATTTCTTCGACCAGATTTTTGGCTACTGCTGCCGACACACGATTTTGGGAAATGCCAGTCACGATAAAACTACGTACTATTGGCGGAAATTTTACATCGATACGCTCGTTTATCTTAACAACTCTTGAAGGTTTTACTTCACAATTGTTAATAAGTACACGTCCTTTCTTACATTCATCGGTAGCTAAACTCCGTGTTTTATAGATTCTTACAGTCCAAAGATATTTGTCGATTCTAATCTCGTCCATTGTGGAAAATTGTTTAAAAGACTGTTAAAGTTTTTTGCTGTGTCTCGTTAGAAAATTGTATTTTCGGCAAAAATAATATTAACTGATAAAATACATTCCAAATGAGAAAACTTTTTATTCTGTTATCCTCTATGATGTTGCTTATTTGCTTGAGTAACAGTTCGTTCTCTCAAGAGAATTTTATGGAGGACGGTGTATATGGCACCGACAAGATTGATCCGTCAAACTTTAAGGAAAAGCTTTTTGAGAAAATCCTGATTAGCAAGGTAAACCTGTATCTGGACTCTCTTGGTCTTGAAGGTTTCGAACAGAACGAATTCTTTTCCGTTCCAGCTGACGAACATGTGTTGTATATGATTGCAAAACAGGATACCAAGACTGATGATTATAAGTCTTATCTTGTTAAGGCAGGTGGAACAGGTGTTGGTGCCGAAGTTGCAGGAAAATTAACTATAAAGGTGTCTAATGAGTACATTACATACGAAGAGGCTGCTGCCCAGATGACATCGCGTTGGGGCGCAGGAAAACCTCAGAAGATAATTGCCGGACAGAAGTATTTTTTGGCAGGTGTAGGTGCGAAGATAGACGATAAGAAAATGTTCATATCTATGTTCGTCGGCAACTATGCATCAATTACTCCAATAAGAGTAGATGGCAGAAATACAAATGATGTATCTTTGACTGTGCCTGTTACAACAAAGAAGTACGGATTGAAACCATACGATGAGAAAATCTGTAAGAAGGTTTCGCGCAAGATGCCTAATCTTTGGGATTTGCAGTCATGCCTGTCTGTCAACGATAATGGAGAAATCGTTTTCAAATACAACGATCTCAAAAAGTTCAGACGCTTTATGAAAGGCTCGAAAGACGGTTTGGCAGTGGATATTATTCAGCCTGAGCAGTTCCAGTGCGGACACGATGTTATTGCCGACTATTCGCGCAATAATATCGGTTATATGACTAAGAGGGTTTGGTCTAAGAAATTGTATAAGAAAAACATAGCTCCTGGTGAAGGCCGTAGAAATAAAGTTACTAAATTGGAGGTAGTTTTAGGTTTGATGCCGGAAGGACTCAACCCGTCGGATGTAGAATTGAACCTTATGGTTGTTAAAGACAAGTCGGTATGTGCCAACATTCCAAGGTCTTATGTAGATAATAAGATTTACGATTTTGTTCCAAGGATATCTTTGCTCCCTGATACAATACTCGCAAGTGGAATGAAGGAATATTCTCCGTCTGCAACTAAGGAGAAATTGACATTCAAGATAATGTTCGAGCAGGGAAAATCGGATTACAAGCCTGAAGAAATGAAGGACGTAATAGCAGCTTTGAATGAGCCGGACTTCTTTATCGATAAGATTTTCATTCGTGCATATTCGTCACTTGAAGGTTCAATGGCTACAAATAACCAGTTGCAGAAAAAACGTGCACAAAGTATAGTTTCGGCACTTGAGAAAAATCAGAATGCTAATATTGTAGATTCTATTGAGACAGCAGCAAACTTAAAGGATTTGCAGAATGCAGTGCGTGGAACTTCTTTCGAAAGTTTGTGCGATATGGATATGAATCAAGCAATTAATTATGTCAATTCAAATCAGAAGAAGTTGGAGCCTTATTTGCGTCAGACTCGTTACGCCGACATTACTATGGATGTAACATACGACTTGAGGGATGCAAAGAAAGAGCAGAAGTATGTTTTGAAGCAATTCAACAAGGCTGTAGAGGCCAAGCAGTTGGATTTAGCTCTTTCAATTCAGAAATACATACTCAAGCAGGTTGTTGCTGGCAGATATGACGATAGGGCTGTATCGGAAATGAATATTCCTGAAGGTGCAGATTATGTTGGTCTTAATATGAATAAGGTATGGTTGACCCAGTTCATCTACAGCGATCCTCTTGACGAAGATTATCGCGATAGGGTTGACGAACTTAACCAGCAAGATCTTACAAATGCATACGTAGATTACAATGATATTCTTTGCGAAGTAGTTGTCAATGATTTGTCGAAGGAACAGTACGTTGCAAAACTTCAGTCAAGAATCGATAAGTTGTACAATACTCCAATCAATATGGATGTTGTTGATATGCTGAATATTGAGTTGCAATATCAGGTAATGGACATCTATAAGGATTCATGTGGATACGATCATCCAACGGTTGTAAAATGCCTTGAAAAGATGAAGGACATCATCAAGTTCGACAAATTGGATTGGGAAAAGTCGTTGAAGTTTGCAAGCATATTTATCAACCACTCCGATTACGAATATGCAATACATCTTTTGGAACCATGGATTGAAGACTCCAGAGTTCCTCTGGTATATATAAGCACATACGTAACAGTTTGTTCAAAGGTTGAATACAAGGTTCATTCAAATAATTTTGTAAAGGCGCTCGAACGTTTGAAACAGATGGATCCAAAGTATTTCTGCGATTTGTTCAAGTCCGACAGGTTGTCAATGCAAACATTTGTCAATACCAAGGCAAAAGCTGTATATTGTGAAACATGCGCTAAATAGTTAATATTATTGAATTATAGAGAGGCTGTATTATTGTGCAGTCTCTTTTTTGTTTTATGCTTATGAGAAATATTCTTTTTATACTCTTGTTTTGTTTGTTCCCTGTCTTGGAATATGCCCAATGTGTATTTAGCGGTAAGATAGTTGGATATTCATTTGGCAGGTTATATATATGCGAGCAGTTTGGTGATGAAAGTAAGGTTGTAGAAACTATTACGACAAATGCAAACGGAGAATTTGTATTCAACTTTACGAATCAGGAAATAGGTCTATACAGGATACATGCCGATACAAAGGATTATTTTGATATTATATATATAGGTGAGAATATCCATCTTGAAACCAATATACGCAATATGAAATCGTCAATGAAGATTCTTGAGTCGAAGGAGAACCAGCAGTTGTACGCCTTTATATCGCAGTCGGAACTGGCAGAGTATAAGATAGGAATACTTAGGGAATTGGTGAAAATATATCCGCAGGGCGATTTCTTGAAAGCGGCGGAAAAAGAGTTGTCGAAGGAAAACGATTTTTTGAATACTTGTTTGGAGAAAGCTATAAAGATAAAGCCTGGTTCGTATGCAGGCAAGTATTTGTCATATTATAAGCAGATCAATATGAACATATCGGAGCCTATTGATAGAAAGATGAATTTCTTGGCGCGCAATTTTCCAATGGACGATATTGAACTTTTAAACTCGAATGCATACCACCACTTTGTAGTTTCATATTTGAAAAAGTATGAACCGTCGGAGTATTTGAATGCTGCACGCGAAATACTTGATTATCTGAAGCAGGGTAATCAGGAAATATTTGCGAAGATGTTCGACTATATGCTTAATGGATTCGAGTCAATGCAGCGTTACGACGATCTTTATCAGCTTAGTGTGGAATATGGCAGTTCTTGTACGGCAGATAGCAACTTGAAGACGAGGGTAAAGGGTTATACCGACTTGAGAGTAGGGGCAAAAGCTCCTGATTTTGAGATAGAAACAATTGACGGTGAAGACTATTCCTTATCTTCCATGAAGTCAAAATATACCTTGGTAGTATTCTGGGCTACGTGGTGTGAGAATTGTAAGGTTGAAATTCCTCGTATAAACGAGGCTCGTTCTTTGTTTGATAGGGCGGGAGTTGATATAATTGCTATAAGCATTGATGAAGAGGAGAACTTGATAAAGGATTATGTCAGGAACAATGGAATAAGCTTTAAGGTTGCGTCAGATTTCCTTGGTTGGGATGGAGCTATTGTTTCCGATTATGCTGTGTATGCAACACCGACAATGTATATAATTGACAACGATATGAACATAGTTGCAAAGCCAATATCTGGCGACCAATTATTTACCGAGGTGGAACGATTGATAAAATTTTAGAATATGCAGGTAAGAACAGCTGAATATTTGATGTCTAATGACGATTACAGAAAGTGTCCTAAACCGGATAAGCCAGAATTTGCATTCATTGGACGTTCAAACGTAGGAAAGTCGTCGCTGATAAATATGTTGACTTCTAATTCGAAGTTGGCAAAGACATCGGCAAGTCCAGGCAAAACCCAGAAAATCAATCATTTTGTAATAAATAACTCGTGGTATCTTGTCGATCTTCCCGGATACGGGTATGCAAAGGTTTCTAAATCGCAGAGGGAGGTCTTTAAGCGTATGATTGACAGCTACATTCTTAGCAGGCAGAATCTTGTTAACCTTTTTGTGCTTGTTGATTGCCGTCTTGAGCCGCAGGATATAGATGTGGAATTTATAAATTGGCTCGGTGCTAGTCGTGTGCCTTTTTCAATAATATTCACTAAAGCGGATAAGATTGGACCTAATGTTTTGAATGCCAACTTGGAAACCTATAGAAACCATTTGTTGCAGACATGGGAAACACTTCCCGACATGCTTGTAAGTTCGGCTGTTAGCAAGATGGGGCAGGAGGAGATTCTCGATTACATACAGAATATAATTGATGGCTTGAAATGATATTATAGACAGTGTATGTCAATGACTTAATAAAAAAATAGCATCCGGTTGGATGCTATTTTTTATGTTATGTTGTTTCTCTAATCTTAGAAGAAGCTACGACGTTTGCGTGAGTTGCCAGATTCTCCAATATTAACACCGAAAATGAATTCTTGAGAACCCCAAGTGTAAGTCGACAAGTCGCTGAACGTTACGTCGTATGCGTAGCCGAAGTAGTATTGTTTGTATTTAACACCTACGTTAGCGATGAATGAATCACCCGGACGAACTGAGAATCCGAACCAGTAGTCTTGCTTAATGAAGAACTTCAAGTTGATATCAAATTGAGGTAAGGTTTTTTCCGTCGTCTTGATCATTATTGATGGTTCGAGTTCGAAGTCGGTCTTTTTATTTTTTTTGCCAAATATGAAACGGTATCCACCAAAGAGGAAATAGTGTCTTACCATTTTGTTTTCCTTAATGTTCTGGTTTACTTTCATCTTCGACTGGAAAAGGTTTGCTACAGTAAGGCTGGCATAGTAGTGTTCACCGTATGAGTATACACCAAAAGTTGCATCTGGAATAACCGTTTTCTCAATAAGGTATGTTAATGATGGATCGTCGTACCATGTAGGATCAAAATTTCTCTGATCGAGTTTGTATTGGTAACATTCGGCAGATAGACCGAGAGAAATGTTGTCGTGTCTCGTTATCCTGAAAATGTATGAATATACAGCTTTGAAACCGATTTCGCTAGATGGTCCGTACTTGTCGTGGAAAAGGATTCCGCCGAGACCCATGGTCCCATGGTATAGAGAAGTATGTCCCGAAATCGTTTGCGTTGATGGAGCTTCCTTTATTCCTACCCATTGTTTATGTACGCCAAGTACAATAGGAGAGTAACTTTTCGTTCCGGCAACAGCTGGGTTTATGTAGAAGTCGTTCATCATGTACTGGCTGAACAACGGTAGTTGCTGCGCTAGTAACGCGCTGTTGCACAGAAAAATAATGGCTGCAACTACAATTAACTTCATTCTTAACTCTTTACTCATAATCTTAAAAATTTTGAGTTTCACTCATAGGTGCAAATATAATGATAATTTCTATCTTAGCAAAGAATTTTAAAAAAAATGTTAAATAATTATTGACTATATTTGCCCGTTAGAGTTTACAAGGCTATAAATCAATATTATAGTAAGTTAAAAAATGTTTCTTGTGATTGAGGTGATGCTATTTTTTATAGGTGTTTCTATTTGCTTTGTGAGGCATTCAGGAAAGTCAGCGGTTGTCCATATCGTACTTTCTTTTCCAGAGAAAAGCATAAGCCGTATGAAGTCCATTTCTTTGCCATTTGCATCGTGAGACTTGAACCTGCTTGTGAATAATATTGCGTCTTCACCGTCTTGCATTTTTATTTCTTGCCTGTCGATAAGTATAAAACCTTGTGTGGCCATGTATTCACTTGTAATCCCGGCTGTTATCTTTTTGTAGTTGCGGTTCTTTACTTCCTTTGTTTGTATCGATGCCATTGAGCCCTTGTGTAAGATCATGTCGGTGACAGAGTCGTACTCAAAATGCTTTGGCGGAATTATGCTGACTGAAACTTTTTTTAGGATAATACGTTGGTTTGCAGTATCTTCTTGCGCGCATATTTGTCGTGTGTTTGCGATTGCAAATGCGAAAACAAGTAATATGTACATTGTTATTTTCATGCTGCAAGGTTAATAAAAAAATGGGTATCAAGCAATACCCATACACAAAACTCTTTCTCAAAAACAATCGCTGCAAAGGTAATGCTTTTATTTTAATTAACAACAGATTGTTGAAAAAGTTTATGAAAAAATATCTATAATTAGAAATGTTGAGTTGTAAATTGCTGGAAATTAATAGGTTCGAAGTGGGTGATTAAGTGGTGTGTTCTGGCTTTTTTCTTAACACTTTGAGTGTGTTGATTGCTGGTCTATGAAAAATAGTAAAATATATTTGGGATAAACGCTTGTTATTCTGTATATTTGTGACTTAAAAATAATAATGAAATGACAAGGAAAATAGCTTTTTTTATTTTGGCATTGTTCTGTATGTCACCATTTTATCTTGGTGCTCAGACAAAAACATTGACAATCGATGATGCTGTAATTGGAGTATGGAGGGAGTATTATCCCGAAATGATTTACGGATTGGAATTTCGTCCCGACGCTAAAACATGCACGAAGTGGGACGGTCGTAACTTGGTGGAATTTACATTTGACATGAAGAAAACCACTACGTTGCTGACTTTGGAGGAACTAGTTTCTGAACTTAAGAATAATGGTATTACTCCTCCGAGGTCTTATCCTGAGTACTCGTGGATTTCCAAGAATGAGATCGAAGTGCATGTGGGCAATACGGTTTGTGTGTTTGATGTTGCGAAGAAGTCGCTGAAGTCGGCTGTGAAGTGTGATGATGATGCGGAGAACGCTAATTATTGTGCTGCCAACTCAAGTATTGCATATACGGTTGACAATAATCTTCTCATAAGGTCGGGCAGCAAGATTATAAAGGTTAGCGACGAGAAGAATAGTGACATTGTGTATGGTCAGACTGTTCATCGTAACGAGTTCGGCATCGACGGCGGAATATTCTGGTCGCCAATGGGTAACTATCTTGCTTTTTACCGCAAGGACAACCGTAAGGTGTCCGATTATCCAATTGTTGATGTCAATGAGCGTGTCGCCAAGGTTGTCCCTGAAAAGTACTGCATGGCAGGTATGGACAGCGAGGAGGTTATGGTTGGCATTTACGACATGAAGAGCGGCAAAATTACTTATCTCGAGGTAGATGGACCTAAAGACCAGTTCCTTACTATGGTGACATGGAGCCCCGATGAGAAGTCGATTTATGTGGGTGTCCTCAACCGCGAACAGAATCATTTGCAGATGCGTCGTTACAATGCTACAACAGGAAAATTTGAAAAACTTCTCTTCGAGGAGAAGAACGACCGCTACGTTGAACCTCAGCATCCGCTTACATTCCTCCCTAACGATCCCGAAAAGTTCATTTACTGGTCGCGCAAGGATGGATTCTGGCACCTATATTTATATAATACCGATGGAAAACAGATTTCGCAGATAACCAAAGGCGATTTCGAGGTTCAGGAAATATACGGCTTCGCTAACAAAAATCAGGACTTGATCATCAATGCAAATAAAGAAACGCCTATTGACTTTACCATATATAAGGTAAACATTGCAACGGGAAATATGACTTTGATTTCTGGTAAGACCGGAACTCATAGTGCAGTGCTTTCAAAGGATGGCGAGTATCTGGTCGATTCGTATGAATCTATGACGGTTCCACGCGAATATATTCTTTATCAAACTTCTACAGGCAAGGCCGTGTCAACTTTGCTGACGGCTGAAAATCCTCTTGCAAAGCACAAGCTTCCTACTGTTAAGATAGGAACGCTCAAGGCAGATGATGGCAAGACTGATCTTTACTATCGTCTCATTACGCCTGCTGATTTTGATCCGAGCAAGAAGTATCCTGCAATAGTGTATGTGTACGGAGGTCCTCATGCACAGATGATTACCAATTCCCGTTTCGGAGGCGCTTCAGGATGGGATATGTATATGGCACAGGAAGGCTATGTGATGTTTACTCTTGATAACAGAGGTTCGGCTAATCGTGGCTTCGAATTCGAAAGTATTATCCACAGGCAGCTAGGTACTGTTGAGACTCGCGATCAGTTGACAGGTGTAGAATATCTCAAGTCGCTTGGTTATGTTGATATGGACAGGCTTGGCGTTCATGGTTGGAGCTTCGGCGGATTCATGACAACCACGCTTATGACAGACTGTGCCGACATTTTCAAGGTTGGTGTGGCTGGCGGACCTGTTATCGACTGGAAATATTATGAAGTAATGTACGGCGAACGCTACATGGATACTCCGCAGGAAAATCCGGAAGGCTACGAAAAGGCTAGTCTGCTCAACAAGACCGACAAGCTCAAAGGCCGTCTTATGATAATTCACGGATGCATTGATCCAGTTGTGGTTTGGCAGCATAGCTTGCAGTTCCTCAACAAGTGCATCGAGAACAAGGTACTTGTCGATTACTTTGTTTACCCTAATCATGAGCACAATGTGCGCGGATTTGACAGGGTGCACCTTATGAGGACGATAACGAGGTACTTCGATGATCATTTGAAATAATAAAACTGTTATTCTAAAAGCTGCCGATGAATAGTCGGCAGTCTTTTTATATTATTAATAGGTGTGTTCTTGCAAATGGCTGTGCTGATGTTAACAGACTTATTAGAAACGGTTAATAAAATTTTCATATTGATTGAATAAGATTTTTTTATTTCAATAAAAAGTGTTTTCTTTGTCTGGTTTTTTGTATAGAAGGCAATTGTAGCCTTGTTGCAGAAGATTGTGGTTATAAATTTATGTATAACAGATATTTAGGAAATAATTGTAAATTAAGGATGAGCGTGCATTTAACCGAGGACGGTGCACGTTCTCAGGAAATTTATGTCTTCGATTTTTCAGAAAAGTTATGAGAAGAAGTTTTATTTTGATTTGTGTGGCATTGCTATTCTCAATGTTTGCCAATGCCCAGAGTTACACAATCACCGCGACTGCTGGTGCCAATGGGTCGATCACTCCATCGGGCGATGTTACAGTTGATGAAGGTGAAGATCAGGCATTCACAATTGAAGCAAGCACAAACTACAGAATTGCAAGCGTGCTAGTTGACGATGTAGAGGCTAAAAATGATCTTGTAGAAGGTGTTTATACATTCGTAAATGTAACTGCTAACCACACAATCGCAGCCACATTCGAGGAAATTCCTGCACCAACCTACACAATTACTCTTACTGTGGGTGAGCACGGAACAGTTTCTTACAATGATGAAGTAGTTGCAACGTCAGTTACTGTAAACGAAAGCTCAACGCCAGCGTTCACATTCAATCCTGAAACTGGTTACAGAGTAGCAAACGTAATCCTTGATGGAGAAACAAATGTAACCAACGACCTCGTTGGAAATGTTTACACCTTTGCTGCAATAACAGCTAACCATTCGCTTGCAGTTACTTTCGAGGAAATTCCTGCACCTACTTACACAATTACACTTACTGTGGGTGAGCACGGAACAGTTTCTTACAATGATGAAGTAGTTGCAACATCAGTTACGGTAAACGAAAGCTCAACGCCAGCGTTCACTTTCAATCCTGAAACTGGTTACAGAGTAGCAAGCGTAATCCTTGATGGAGAAACGAATGTTACTAACGACCTAGTTGAAAATGTTTACACATTTGCTGCGGTGACAGCTAACCATACACTTGCAGTTACTTTCGAGGAAATACCTGTAACCTACACCATTGCATTTACTATTGGTGAACACGGAACAGTAACTTACAACGATGAAGCAGTTACAACATCGGTTACTGTAAATGAAAATGCAACACCATCGTTCACTATTACACCCGAAACTGGCTACAGAGTGGCAAGTGCAATAATTGATGAAGGTGAAGATGAAGAAGAAGATGTAACAGATGCTATTGAAGACGATGTTTACACATTCGAGGCTGTTACTGCTAGCCACACTATGCACATTACGTTTGAGGAAAGTACAACTCCTAACACTCATACCGTTACTCTTACAGTTGGTGAACACGGAACAATCGTAGCAACTGATGACGAAGATAATCCAGTTACAATTGAAGACGGAGTAATTACTGTAAATCATGGAGATGACTTGTATTTGGAAATTACGCCAGAAGAGGGTTACAGGATTGAAGAACTTGTAGTTAATGAAAATCCGTATGACCTTGATGATGACGAGTTGCTTGGATTAGATTTGCCAATGCTCAATATTACTAGCGATATGACAGTAAGCGTAACATTTGAAGAAGACAATGATACTCCAGAACCTACAATGTTAGGCATTACATTCGAAGGTTTGGCAGAAGGCGATATGATTGTTGTTCCTGTAACAGTAGATTCTTCTTATGTTCACACTGCAGAAGTTGCTGACTCAGTTGAAAGCGGCAGCGATTTCGTATTTGGATTCAGACTTGCAGAATGCCATCAGATTGCAAGTGTAGTTGTAAACGAAGTTGAGCTCATTGCTGACGGAGAAGGTTACTACACTTTGGAAAATGTAGTAAGCGATACTACGATTACAATTACTTACGATGAAATAAAATACAACCTCACAATATCGGCAGGTGAACATGGTAGCGTTGCTGTAACAGAAGCTGAAGTTGATTGCGGTGAAAACTATACCGTAACTTTCGTTCCTGAATCAGGCTACAAACTTGGCTCAGTATTGCTCGATGGTGAAGCTGTTACCGAAGGCATAAGCGGAAACAATTATACTTTGGCTGTAATGGCAGATCATACTATCCATGGTGAATTTGTAGAATTCAGAGGTCCGTATGTTGAGTATGTTAATTTCACAGCCGATCATGAAGTAGGTGATACCATAGATTTCTCTATGAAGATGCATTCCAACTGTATGCTTGAAAACCTTTGTGGTGTTGGTTACGAATTGAGATACTGGAATACAGATACTACAACCATTGCAGTAACTGATGCAACAAGATACGGTGTGTTCTCATACAATGTTAATGTTACTGACGATGAATCATTCTCCAATGCGATTACAAACGGAAGCGGAATGTTGAACTATGTATTGGAAACAGAAGATGCAACTTATAATGTTGGCGCATTCACACTTGGTCTTTTTGATGAAGCAGCAGGTAGAGACAGAACCGTAGACTACACAATGATGTTTACAACTGCAGGTCGTTACCAGTTGAAGACTACCTTGTACACTTGTGCAAACGGTGGTGATGCAATAGGTACTGAATATGTTGCTCCTTCATGTGATGATATGACACATAACGATAGAGTTGCAGAAACTTGTTCAAATCCAAGATCTGTATATGAACTAGTTGGTGACATAACTATTTCAGGTTCTACAATTCACACTATTACAACTACAGTTTTGGGTGGTCACGGAACAGTTGATCCAGAAGAAGGAACTATAATTGTTGAGGCTGGAACTCGCCATGAAATTAGGTTCATTCCTGATGAATACTATGCACTTGATACCGTTATGGTTAATGGAATCATGAGATATCCTACAATTTCTCAGGTTCAATATGTTATCGATAGCGTATATACAATCGATAGCATAACTGAAAACTATAATATTACAGTTAAGTACAAAGACGTAAGACCTTACTACAATGTACATGTTGAGGTTATGACAGCTGGTGGTAGCGTAACACCAAGGGACACCACGGTTGTTGTTGGTTCTGATGTTACTGTTAACATAATGCCGAACAGTGGATATCATATTTCTCAGTTGGACGTTGATGGAAACTTGATTGCAAACTATGCTTCGAATCAAATTATCTTCCGCAATATTCATGAAGATCATAATATAACAATATCGTTCTTCCCGAACTCAATCGAAGACGAAGCATTTGCTAACTTGAGCGTCTACCCGAATCCAAACAACGGACAGTTCACTGTTAGCTCCGATGATTTTGACGGTGATGTTACTTTCCAGATTTACGGTGTAAGCGGTATAATGATGGATGAAAAGACCGTTAATGGAGAAAAGACAGTAAGCTTCAACAATAACTTGTCGGCAGGAACTTATTTCTTGAGAATAATATCAGGCGATAAGGTGTCAACAAGAAAAATCGTTGTAGAGTAATAAACATTTCATAACTTTGCTAAAAAAGGAATCCTTAGGGGTTCCTTTTTTTGTGGTTGACAAATCTTGTTAATAAAAAACAATTTTTTCTTTGTATAAAAGAATAACGTTTTATAATTTTGTGTGTTCAAAATTTACGGGTATGAAAAAGTTCGTAGTAATAATATTGACAGCTTTGTTTGCGTTGGCATTATTGGCATCGTGCAGGTCTGTTGAAAATTGTCCTGCATATAGCGATGCATCTCAAGTAGAAGAACTGGAAGCTGAAGATGTTGCCTAGTTTTTATCAACGCATTTCTTTATTGAAAATTTATGCGGTATTATGACTGTGGTTAAAAAAATCATAGTACTGTTTTTTTTTATAATGTCATTTCCTCTGCTATTTTATGCTCAAGGGGAATTCTCCGATACTAGGGAAAGCTTACATTATAATGTAAATCAATTTGGAGCCAAGGTAAATTCCAATGGATTCGGGTTGGAATACACGTTTGCGCAGAGGGTAACATATAGGTTGCGCCGAAATTATGAAGTTGAATACGATTATGTAAAAAGCCTAAAGGAAATAAAGGTAATCAATACTCTTTTTACTGATGCCAAAAGGTTTATATTCGGCAAGGTGAATTCGGTGCATAATATGAGGCTTGGCTATGGTTACAACTGGATGATATTTGAAAAGCGAGGCAAAAATAGCGTGTCGATACATTTGCAGGCTAATGCTGGCTTTGACTTTGCTTTTGAGAAGCCTATATATTATGTTATGGTCGACAGTGTGTATATGTTCAATGGCAGGGTAGAGTATTTGGTTAGCGATCATAAGTTTGAGGACTATTATACCAATGGCGTATATGATATAGTGACAAAGTCGTCGTTTAAGATGGGATTCAAAGAGATTAAAGTCAGGCCTGGCAACTACTTGAAGTTGGATTTCTCTTTCGACTTTGCTCAGGATGCCATGACGGTAAGTGCAATTGAAGTCGGGGCAATTTTCGATTTCTATTATTTTCCGGTTACCATTATGTACAATCAGCCGCACAATTTCATGTGGTCGATGTACATTGCTTATCAGTTTGGACGGAAGTACAACACTTCGCTAAACCGTGAATATAGGCGTGAGCAACGAAAACTCAACAGGTAATTTTTGTTGATAAGTTTATCGTATGCCGGTGCGCAACAAACTAATTCGTTAGTATTTTTGTGACCGAAAGAAATTAATGATTGTAGATGGAAAATGTATTTGTAGAAGGTTTGAATCAGCCACAAAAAGATGCTGTGCTATATTGTGATGGACCAAGCCTCGTGATAGCAGGAGCCGGATCTGGAAAGACGCGGGTGTTGACACACAAGATAGCCTACCTTATTTCTAAAGGTATGGATCCGCATCGGATTATGGCGTTGACGTTTACCAACAAGGCAGCTGCAGAAATGAAAGAAAGGATTGATACGCTTTTGGGGTACAGCGCATCGCAGGCATTGTGGATGGGTACTTTTCATTCTATTTTCGGGCGTATCCTAAGGATTGAAGCCGATAAGATAGGCTTTACTAGCAGCTTTACAATATACGATACATCAGATTCTCAGAATCTTGTCAAGGATATCATTAAGGAGATGAAGCTTGATGAGGAGAACTACAAGTACAAAAATATTTTTAATCGGATTTCGGCATGCAAGAACAAGTTGGTGCTGCCTGATACTTATTTGAGTAATACTGCTTATAATACGGAGGATAGGGCAGCTCACAGACCGGAATTCGGAAATATATACAAGCAATATTTTATTAGGTGCAGACGCTCTAATGTCATGGACTTTGATGATTTGCTCCTGTATACAAACATACTTTTTAAAATCGATCTGGTGGCATTGGCCAAATATCAGGATAAGTTTGATTATTATCTTGTTGATGAGTATCAGGATACTAATTTTGCCCAGTATTTGATTGTAAAAAGACTGTCAGAAAAGAACAGACGGCTTTTTGTTGTAGGCGACGATGCCCAGAGCATATATTCGTTCAGAGGTGCAGAAATTCAGAATATATTGAATTTCAAGAACGACTATCCCGACTACAAGCTGTTCAAGCTTGAGCAGAATTACCGTAGTACGCAGAATATTGTTGATGCTGCAAACTCGTTGATAAAAAAGAACAAGAACCAGATATTCAAGCAGGTGTTTTCCGAAAATGAAGTAGGTGACAAGGTTCAGATAATCAAGGCTGTGTCCGACAATATGGAGGGTGCTATGGTGGCACGGAAAGTCGCTGAGCTTCACGATGCTGGGTGCGAATATTCTGAGTTTGCCGTATTGTATAGGACAAATGCGCAGTCGAGAATACTTGAGGAGGCGATGCGCGTAAACGGGATACCTTACAAGGTTTTTGGCGGATTGTCGTTCTATCAGCGCAAGGAGATAAAAGATGCGCTTGCATACGTAAGATTCTCTGTTAATCACAACGATGTGCAGTCTTTCAAACGAATTGTGAACTATCCGTCCCGTAAGATCGGGCAAGCTACAATCGACAAGGTTGTGGCTGCTGCCGATTCGTTGCAGGTGCCGGTGTGGAATATAATCTTTTATCCTGAGAAATATCCTCTTGATGTGAATGCTCCGACACGGGGACGATTGAAGGATTTCGCAATGATGATAAACAGTTTTACTGAAAAAATAGATTCGAGTGATGCGCATTTGTATCTGAGTGAATTATTGATGGCTTCGGGAATTGTTAACGATTTGCAGTCGGACAAAACTCCGGAGGGAGAAAACCGTCGCGATAACATTCAGGAATTGCTCAATGGTGTGAAGATGTTCTGTGATACGAGAAAGGAAACCGGCGAGCCTTTTGGAATTGTGCATTATCTTGAGAACGTTTCGGTTTTGACCGATCTCGAAGAGCCCGATGATGCTGATCATAACAGGGTGTCGTTGATGACAATACACTCTTCCAAGGGTCTTGAGTACGACAATGTGTTTGTAACAGGGGTAGAAGAAAACCTTTTCCCCGGAGCACTTACGGTAATGGATCCGCGAGAGCTCGAAGAGGAACGCCGTCTATTTTATGTGGCGATTACGCGAGCCAAAAAGAGAATAATGCTTTATTATACCGAAAACAGGTTCCGTTTTGGAAAACTCACGCCAATGTCTCCAAGCCGATTCCTGAAGGATATAGATCTCAGATACGTCGATTGGCATGGATTGTCGATAAATCCTTATTCGGCTATGTTTGACGATGAATTTGAAGGTTATACTCGGTTTCAGCGTAAGCAGACATATAGCTATGAGCCTACAGCAAAGGAAGTAGAACGTCCTAGAGTTGATCAGGCACCAAGAAATTTAGTGCCATTGCAGAAAATATCGTCAAAGCCCGCCGCCGATGTTGCTGACTCGAGCCTGTTGGTTGAGAACGTAAGGATAAAGCATAAGATTTTTGGAGAAGGCACTATAATTAGTAGGATAGGTGATGGCGAAAATACAAAATTGGTAGTTGAGTTCGATAATGGTGATACCAAAACATTATTGTTAAAGTTTGCAAAATTGCAAATCATTGAGTAAATTTGCATTTTATTTAAGAGGTATGGATTATAATACGCAAAGGTCGAAATTGAGAATTCCAGAATATGGAAGGATAACCCAGCAAATGGTTGAGCATTGCTGTACGATAAAGGATAGAAGCGAGAGAAATAAGGCAGCATGTACAATCGTCCAGATTATGGAGAACATGAATCCCGGAATAAGGGAGGAAGAGGACTACAAGAAGAAATTATGGGATCAGCTGATGGAAATGTCAGGCTTCAAGTTGGATGTAGATTGTCCATATCAAGTTATTACCGAAGAAGTTAGGTCGCAAAAACCAGATAAGCTTTCATATTCCGACAACAATATAGTGTTCAGGCATTACGGCAAGATTACAGAAGGGATGTTACAGAAACTGGAACAGGAAACCGATCCAGAAAGACAGCGTCAGTTTTTTGTAGAGATCGCAAATTACATGAAGCGTTCGTATATCCAGTGGAAGAAGGAACTTATTCCGGACGATGTCATATTCAAGGAGATCCTTTTTATGAGCAAGGGACGTATTGTAATTCCTGAAAATGTAAAGTTGGGCGATTATAAGGATGCGCTTGCTCCTGTTCAACCTATTATGGCATCGAAGAAGAAGAAAAAAGCTGCTCCTCAACCAATGGGAAATCCGCAGAGGAAGAAAAAGAAACATTAAAAATTGCTAGCATGGGAACTTTTAAAATAGAAGGCGGTCATGTTCTTAGTGGTGAGATTGTGCCACAAGGAGCAAAAAACGAAGCACTTCAGGTTATTTGTGCGACTTTGCTGACAAGCGAAAGCGTAAAGATTAGCAATGTGCCAAATATCCTTGATGTAAATAAGCTGATTGAATTGCTGATTTCGATGGGAGTGAAGGTCACCCGTCATGGTTCGGGAGTCTATACTTTCAAGGCAGACGAAATAAATCTGGATTATCTTGAATCTGAAGCATTTAAGTCTGATGGTAGTGCCTTGAGAGGTTCCATAATGATACTCGGTCCGCTATTGGCTCGTTTCGGCAAGGTAAATATGCCTAAGCCGGGAGGCGATAAGATAGGTCGCCGCCGTTTGGATACTCACTTCATTGGATTTCAGAAATTGGGTGCCAAATTCAACTATTGTTACGAGGATAATTTCTATACCCTTGAAGCCGAAAGGCTCGAAGGTGCATATATCCATCTGGAGGAGGCTTCGGTAACAGGAACTGCCAATATAATTATGGCGGCAGTAAAGGCAAAGGGTGTGACAACCATCTATAATGCTGCTTGTGAGCCATATATACAGCAATTGTGCAAACTGTTGAACAAGATGGGTGCGAAAATCTCTGGAATCGGCTCCAATTTGCTGCATATCGAGGGCGTTGAGGAATTTAATGGCGCCGAGCATGAAATTTTGCCTGATATGATTGAAATAGGCAGTTTTATTGGAATGGCAGCAATGACGGGGTCTGAAATTACAATAAAGAATGTCCGTTATGATATGTTGGGAATTATTCCCGATTCGTTCCGCAGACTTGGCATAAAATTGGAACATATAAACGACGATATTTATATTCCTCATCAGGATCATTACCAGATAGAAAGTTTTATCGACGGGTCTATAATGAATATTTCAGATGCTATATGGCCAGGACTTACCCCCGACTTGCTAAGTGTTTTCCTAGTTGTTGCGACACAGGCGAAGGGTAGTGTGCTTATACATCAGAAGATGTTCGAAAGCCGTTTGTTCTTTGTCGATAAGCTGATAGACATGGGGGCGCAAATTATTCTTTGTGATCCACATAGGGCAACGGTGATCGGACTTGATAACCAGATAAGACTAAGAGGTACTGTAATGAACTCACCTGATATTCGTGCAGGTATGGCTTTGCTTATTGCTGCAATGTCGGCTCAAGGTGTTAGCCTGATACGTAATATTGAGCAGATCGACCGGGGATATGAAAATATAGATGAGAGACTTAATAGACTTGGTGCAAAAATTGAACGAATAAATTATTAGAAATATGAAAAAGTTGTTAATGTTGGCTATAGCCATTTGTTTTTCTTTTGTTTTGGGAGCTCAAAATGTTGGCCTTAACGTTGGTGATATTGCTCCTGAAATAAGTTTGCCAACACCTAACGGTGATACCGTAAATTTGTCTTCATTAAGAGGCAAAATGGTGCTGATTGATTTCTGGGCGTCGTGGTGTGGTCCATGTCGTAACGAGAATCCGAATGTAGTTAAGGCATACAAAGCATACAAGGACAAGAAGTTCAAGTCTGGCAATGGATTTACAGTTTACGGTGTTTCTCTTGATAAGTCTGCCGAAAGATGGACTGCTGCAATTGAGTCGGACAATCTGACATGGACAAATGTTAGTGATTTGCAGTACTGGTACAGCGCGGCAGGAATGACCTATCAGGTAAATAGCATACCTTGTAATTTCCTTATTGACGGAAACGGGGTGATAGTGGCAAAGAATCTGAGAGGTATGTTTCTGGAGTCTACCTTGGAAGATTTAGTTGTTAAATAGATTTGACTTGTAGGAATTTGGTGAATACTGAGTTGATTCACCAATATTTGTATAGACAGTTTATAAAATAAAGCGTCTGGCTGCGGTTGGAAATTTATCGGATAGGATTGTGATGTGTTAGGCGTAAAAAATGATGAATAAATTGATAATAGCATGAAAAAGTTGTTGTTACTGGCAGTAGCCATTGTTTTTTCATTTATTATGAGTGCACAGAATGTAGGTATCAATGTCGGTGACATTGCACCTGAGATTAGTCTGCCAAATCCTAATGGCGATACAATCAAGTTGTCGTCGTTAAGAGGTAAGATGGTACTTATTGATTTCTGGGCATCATGGTGCGGACCATGCCGTAAGGAGAATCCGAATGTAGTAAAGGCATACAATGCATACAAGGATAAATATTTTCTTGCGGGAGATGGTTTTACCGTATATGGCGTATCGCTTGACAAGTCTGCTGATAATTGGACAAAAGCCATTGAGACCGATAAACTTACATGGACAAACGTAAGCGATTTGCAGTATTGGAATTCGGTAGCAGGAAGGCGGTATATGGTGCAAAGTATTCCATGTAACTTTTTGATTGACGGTAACGGTATAATTGTAGCTAAGAACCTTAGGGGTGAAGATCTGGAGAATACGTTGGAGAAATATATTTTCCGTCCAGTGAAGGCGTTTGAAGAAGCTCTTGTGAATCTTAAGGTGCAATTGTTTGCTTTGAAGGAGATTGAGCAATTGGAGGGCTACTCGAAAGAAATTCTGAAGATGGAGAAGGATATAAATGAGATGCAGTCAATCATCGATTCGATGAAAAAGAAACTGGAGAAGTAATCATTTTTTGTTCATATTTGCATTAGGAAGCCCATTGCGGGCTTTCTTTTTTTGCGTATTGAACAATAAAAAAAGCACGACTTTCATCGTGCTTTTGTGACCAATTGGGGATTTGAACCCCAGACCCCCTGCTTAAAAGGCAGGTGCTCTACCTACTGAGCTAATTGGTCATTCTTTCCCAAGTTTTGGGACTGCAAAAGTACTGCAAAAAATTGGTTTTGCAAATTTTTTTGACAAAAAAATGAAAAAAAATATAAAATAATACTAATTCGTTGAAAATTAATATGTTGTAATGTGATGTTTGCAGGCAACCTTTTTTCAAAAAAAACGTTGAAAAAAATAGCAAGCAAGGATTGTTTTTAAAAACTTTTTCTTAAATTGCACCGTTTTTTACTAACATAAAAGTTATTAAAATGAAGAAGATATTTTTATTCGTTTTGAGTGTTGCTGCGTTGCTCGTTTCTACGGCAGTTTTTTCGCAGAATCAGCCAGTTAGCTTCAAGCATCCAGAACTTTTGTCTGAAATTGACAATGTTGTAGTCGCTTCACCGGATATGGCGCAGGTTATGAATGAGGATGCCTCTAGCGAGAAGAATGGCGGGATGTACAAGGTCGCACGAATCCTTGATGTAAATATGACTATGGACAATTGCGGTACTACCGATATACTTGCTGATGGCACAAAGGTATGGCGTGTACGTATTGCTTCGCAAGGCGCTAAGGCTTTGAAGGTTATGTGCGAGGAATTTTATATTCCGAATGGCGCAGAGTTATATCTGTATAACGAAAACAGACAGCAGCTAGTAAAGGTTGATGCAAGCAATAATCCTAAGTTTGATACATATTATTCGCCTAAGATGATTCAGGGCGATGCTTTGTATATGGAATATGTGCAGCCTGCATCAGTTGCTGGAACGCCTGTTATAAAGATTGATGGACTTTCGTATTTTTATCGTGGCGTGGATGCTTTTGTTGGATATTATGCACAAAAGCGTGAAACCGGATTCGGAGAATCATACGATTGTGAAGTTAATATAAATTGTCCGGCGGGTGCAAACTGGCAGGATCAGAAGAAAGGTGTAGCTGAAATATTTGTTATTTCAAGCGAAGGCGGAGGTTTCTGCTCTGGTACACTTGTAAACAATACCGCCAACGATGGTACTCCGTATTTTTTGACGGCAGACCATTGCGGAGGCGTTGATGGAAATGGTTATTTTAATAGATGGGAGTTCTATTTTAATTTCGAATCTCCCAATTGTAATAATCCAACATCTGAGCCTAATTATGATGCCGTTAATGGATGTACATTAAAGGCTCGTCCTTCTGGCGCTCAGGCATCAGGAACCGATTTCTTGCTCCTCCAGCTTAATACTACTGAGGATAATCTGGAGCAAATTGGTGCTTATTATAATGGTTGGGACAGAACGGATGTGGCTGCTCCACATTCAACTGGAATCCATCATCCTAGTGGCGATATTAAGAAAATATCTATAGTTACAAGTGAATTGACTTTGAGTACTTTTGGTCAGACCAATACGCAAAATGGACACTGGAGAACGACTTGGAGTGCGTCAACAGGCTTTACCGAGGGCGGTTCTTCTGGTTCACCGTTGTTCAGAGACGCTAACAAGCTTGTAATGGGAACATTGTCGGGAGGTCCATATTATAATTGTTCATCTTCTGCAAGTATGTTGTATGATGTATATGGTCGTTTCGACTTGCACTGGGAAAATGGCGGAACTTCAAGTGCAAACCAACTTAAACCTTGGCTTGACCCGAACAATACTGGTGCAGAAACATGCGAAGGCCGTTATCCGAATTCGGGAACAAATCCGCCAAGCCCATCAACAATCAATGCAGAGTTTACCGGAAATCCGACTACTGTAGCTGTTGGTGGAACTGTTGCATTCCGCGATGCTTCTACTGGAAATCCAACATCATGGTCATGGTCATTCCCGGGCGGTAATCCAAGTTCATCCACATCGCAGAATCCAAGTGTTGTTTATTCTACAGCAGGAACTTACAATGTATCGTTGACCGTGTCGAACGGAACTGATGAAGATACAGAAACTAAGACGGCTTATATTACTGTTAATGAAAACGGTGATGTTCCACCTCCAGATCCTAATGGCGAATTGACCGCAGCTTTCGTTGCTTCGTCATACAATATTACTATAGGTGACTGCATCAATTTTACCGATAGGTCGTCAGGTTCGCCAACTTCATGGACATGGACATTCCAAGGCGCTGAAACTGTAAGCTCTACACAGCAGAACCCTACAAATATTTGCTACAATACTCCTGGAACTTATAATGTAACATTGTATGTACAGAATGAGGCCGGTGATTACGATTCTGAAGTATGTGAAGGCTGCATAATAGTAGCTAATAACCCATCGTTGCCTATTGCCGATTTCGAGGCCAACGTTACGATAATTCCAGTAGGTGGAGTGGTAAGATTTACAAACTTGTCGCAAAACGGACCATTCAACCAGTGGGCTTGGCATTTCGATGGCGGTACTCCTGCAAACTGTTCCGATTCAATTCCTCCAGTAATTGCATATACTGAAGTAGGTACATACAATGTGGAACTCAGATGCAGAAAGACTAACGGCGTTCAGGATATTGAATTGAAGGAAAACTATATCAGGGTTGTTCCTCATTCAGATGAAAGACCAGTTGCAAACTTTACTTCAAACAAGACTTTGGTAAGACCAGGCGAAACCGTTAACTTCATTGACTTAAGTTCTGCTTATCCGTATAGATGGGCATGGGAGTTCGACGGAGGTTATCCTGCTGCAAGCAACCAGCCAAATCCTTCTATTGTATATAATACCCCTGGTACATACAATGTAAAGTTGACAGTAAGCAACAATATAGGTAGCGATGAAATCACTAAGGAAATGTATATTGTAGTTTCGGATTCGGATCCATGTACGGCAGCTCCTCAGGCAGATTTCAGTGCGGTTAACAGATTGATTGCTGCTGGAACGGCTGTCAACTTCGAAAACCTTTCTACAAATGGTGTTGCATATTCGATGTGGACGTTTGAAGGTGGTTCTCCTCGTACTTCAACCGAGTTCTCTCCAACAAATCCAGTGATGTATGCTACTCCTGGTATCTACGATGTTACTTTGATTGTATCCAACTCATGCGGATCTTCATCTATAACCAAAGAGAACTACGTACATGTATATAATGGTGCTGTATCTTCGTATTGTGATACAATCAGCAATATTTCTACAGGCGATGTCCTAGATATAAAACAGGCATCTGGAACTTGGGGATATTATGCAGGTCAAAATGGCAAGAAGATAAAAGCATACGCCGAATACTACAACACCTATACGTTCTCACAGGTTCGTGCTATGCTTGTTCCTGTAAAGCAGGCGGTTTACGGTGCATACGATTCGTATGTTAAGTTCTGCGTATGGGCAGATGATAATGGCAAGCCTGGTGAGGAACTCGGAAACGTAAAGGTGTATATAAGAAATTTGACGGCAGGGCAGACCAACTTGGTAAAGTTCTCCGAATCTATTCCAGTTTCTGGTCCTTTCCATGTAGGTTTCAAGCTTAATTATCCTGATGGCAACAACGATGATATCAGTGATGACTTGTTTGTTGTCCCGGTTGTAACCAATAGACCATACAATGGCTTGAATACGATGTCGGTTATGAAGAGTAGCATTTGGTCTTCAGCTACTGAAATGCTCTCATTCAATACTTCGTTGCCTATCGAACCTGTTTCCTGTCTGACTGGAATTGAGGAGTTAGAAGCTGATGGATCCGACATCGACGTATATCCAAACCCAACATCTGGCATTTTGAATATATCTTTTGCAAATATGTTTGACGCAGATGGTTACAGCATTGAAATATATGATGCACTCGGACGTTTGGTTGCTTCGGAAAATGTAGCTGGTACAGACAATTATACCATGAATATTTCGGAACTTACCGAAGGCTTGTATGTTGTAAGAATTAGTTCTTCATCGTTTGCAGTGAATAAAAAAATAATGCTAACAAAGTAGAATAAATGTTGTATATATTTTGGAACTTCCGATTATATTTGTAGTCGGAAGTTCTTTTTTATGAATAGATTGGTAATCATAATAATAGCTCTATTGTTTTTGTCGTCTTGTAAGGGCTTTGAACAAGAATGTGGTGTAGGTAAGAACAATCGGTATGCTGAAAATTTCGGATTCGAAAAGACTGAAAATGGCTACGACATTACTCTAAGACGAAATTGTAAAGAGGTCAAAGTTTTGCATTTGTCTCGCACAGGTGGTAAATCGGCAATAAAAATTCCAATCCGCAGTGCAGTTTGCTTTTCGACAACTCATACTGCATTTATTTCTCAGCTAGGTGAAACTGCGTCTATAAAAGGAATTAGCGGAACCGAGTACGTGTGCGATCCCAATGTCGTAAAGATGATTGAAGAAGGAAAGATTGTTGAAATCGGCTACGACAAGCAGCTCGACATGGAGCGGATAATATCTTTAAAGCCAGATGTAGTATTTGCTTTTGGCGTTGACAATGAGTCGCTTTCAGGACTTCAAAAATTAGAAAAGATAGGTATTCAGGTTATTATTGTTTATGATTATATTGAGCCTAAGCCTTTGGGCAGGACAGAATGGATAAAGTTTTTCGGTTGTTTCTATGATAAGCTCGATGAGGCTCAGCATTATTTCGATAGTGTAGAAAATAAGTACAACGAAATAAAGGAACTGCCTGTAGAAACGTCACCTAAGGTGCTTGTAAGTCTCCCATGGAAAGGTACTTGGTGGGTTCCGGGTGGAAACAGTTTCTTCGCAAACTTCGTCAAGGACGCTGGCGGCAAGTATATATTCGACAATGAATCTACAGAAAGTTTGCCGTACTCGATTGAACAGGTGTTTGGAGCGGCGAGTGATGCAGATGTGTGGTTGAATACCAATGAGAAAACCAAGCGCTCGCAGATACTGGAGGTAGATTCGCGCCTTGAAAAATTTTCACCGTACAATAATGCCCGCATATACAATAACAACAGGATAAGCAGTAAATATGGTGGAAGCGATTTCTGGGAGTCTGGCATTGTGCATCCCGACATAATTCTGCTGGATTTGCACAAGATTTTTACTGGCGACGATAAGAATTTGCATTATTATATGAAGTTGGACTAACATTTGAGAACTTTGAGCCGTAGTTTGTCGTATATTATAAAGTTTGTTGTTATTATTATAGTGCTGCTTGCCTTGGCGGTATACGATGTGTGCACTGGTTCAAACGAAATTCCATTGTCTGATATTCTTAATTATATTTTCGGTAGTTCGGAAATGCCCGAGCCGTATATGTTTACTATTAGGGAGTTCCGTTTGGCGCGACTGATAACGGCTATAGTCGCTGGTGCGGCACTGTCGGTGTCGGGTTTGCTGATGCAGACTGTTTTCCGCAATCCGCTTGCAGGTCCGTATGTGCTTGGCATTAGCAATGGTGCTAGTTTGGGCGTGGCGGTAATTGTGCTTGGAAGCGGACTTTTCATGCCGTCGGCAGCCGAGGTTTCGAATTTTACAATATTGCTTGCGGCTGGCATTGGCGCTGCATCGGTATTGTTGCTGATTCTAGCGGTAAGCATGCGCGTGAAGGACATTTTGAGTATTCTCATCGTGGGTATTCTCGTGTCGGGGGTAGTGGCTTCGGTGGTAAATGTGATGCAGTTTTTCTCCAACGAGGTAAATGTAAAGTCGTATGTGGTGTGGACTATGGGAAGCCTCGATTCTGTATCGTTTGATGATTCAGTAGCGCTTGTTCCATTGTGTCTTATTGCTTGTGCGGTTTTGTATTTGTTTTCTAAAAAGCTTAACATACTGTTGCTTGGAGAGCAGTTTGCCATAAGCATGGGGTTAAATATCAAGTGGTTGCGAGTGGTAGTCTTTGTCGGAGTAAGTGCATTGACGGGTGCTGTTACTGCTTTCTGCGGACCGTTAGGCTTTATAGGACTTGCCGTGCCGCACATTTCGAGGTGGATTTTCAACACTTCCGACCATTTTGTGCTTGTGCCTGCTTCGATGATACTTGGCGCGGCCTTCCTGCTGTGTGGCGATATTCTTTCGCATACGCTTTATTCTCAAGGCGTTCTGCCGATAAATGCTGTAATTTCGATTCTCGGTGCGCCTTTCATTATTTGGATTGTATTTAAAAATCAGCGGACAGTGATATGATGGGAGAGGTGGTACTGAATATCGAAGGACTAGTTTTCGGACATAAGGCTCCGTTGGTGTCGCAAGCGGTTGATATTTCGGCAAGTGCGGGCGATTTTATCTGCCTTGTAGGACGAAACGGCACGGGAAAGACCACTATGCTGAGTACGCTCATCGGTGTAAAGAAGCCTTTGGCTGGACATATAAGCATCTGCGGTGTACCTCTCGACCGAATTTCGGCAAGGGAGAAGTCGCGCTATATTAGTTTTGTGCCGTCGAAGGTGGAGGCTGTGCTGAATATGCGCATCCGCGACCTGATTGCTGTCGGCAGAAGTCCTTATACAAACATTTTCGACCACCGTACGAAGGCCGATGAGGCTATAATCGAGGACTTTATACAGAAATTCGGTTTGTCGGACATTGCCGCATCGATGATTACCGAAGTGAGCGACGGTGAAAGGCAGAAGGCTATGATTTGCCGTGCAATGGTGCAGCAGACGCCTGTGATTCTGCTCGATGAACCGACGGCTTTCCTTGATTTCTTTGCAAAGCGCAAACTTTTGTCCGACTTGAAGAAAATTGCATCGGAGGAAAACAGATGCATAATTTTCTCGTGCCACGATTTGGAAATTGCAGCAAAGTATTGCTCCAATATTTGGCTTCTCGACGACAGAAAACTTGAATCGGTAACCGTTGATGAATTCCTTAATGGCGGTTACTTTTCAAAATATCAGTAAGATTTTTAATAAACGCTAGCCTCAAAAAATACACAAATTTCCTACGTCTTCTAAAAAAAAAACTATTTTTGCACAATCAACTTATAACAAAAGAATTATGAAAAAGTTTGTATTATGTTTTGCATTATTTGCAATGTGCTTGGGAGTGAAGGCTCAAACAGAAGAATATGGATGGAACTATTTATGTAGTCTCGGCAACGTAAATATAAATTCTATATGTTGTATTTCCGAAGACACTGTAATTCTTGTCGGGTCGGGTGGAACAATATTTAAAACAACAAATGGTGGAGCAACATGGGTACAAAAAGAATCCAATACTACGGAAAACCTATTTTCTGTCGATTTCCTCAATGATACACTTGGATTTGCTGTCGGAATAAATACAATATTGTGTACCAATGATGGCGGTGAAAATTGGTTTTCTGCCGAAAATAAATTTGATTTTAATATTGCAGGATGTGTAATCGACAATATTAATGTTTCTAGCACGGGGAATAGTTGTGTAATGTTAGGATATAAATATAATTATGGCTTCAATTCGATACTTATGATTTCTCATGATATGGGCGATACATGGAGTATTGATTCAACATTTAATGTATATGACAGAATGGATATCTTATGCATGCAATCTGACACATTGTTTTTCGTTAATTATGGCAATATGGTACTAAGAACTAATAACGATGGCGAAAGTTACGACACGGTTCTGCAAGATGATATGATTAAGGATATTCTCATTTATGGTAATGATTTGTTTGTTGTTACAAGTTATGCATTAAAGAAATCCAATGACTTTGGAAATTCGTGGCAGGATATAAGCTCTGAAGATGATTTTGAATTCTATTATGTAAAACTTAGTGCGGTTGATTCTTGTTCGTTATTTGTTTACTCTGAGGATATGCCAGGTAGTCAATCTAGATTTTTTAATTATTGTGATGATATTTTTTCCGACTATACTAGACCTATTATTTATCCTGCTAAATTCATAGGGAATACTGGGTATGGAATTGAACAGGTAAGTTCCAGAAGTTCTGTGTATAAATATGGTATAAAAGTAAATGCACAATGCGAGAAAGCAGAATCAACAATTCATATCTTTCCCAACCCGAGTTCATCATTTTTCACAATTTCGCTATCCAGTATGGAAACAGACGAATTGGAATATTCAATATATGATGTAATGGGTAGATTGCTCGAACGAAATGCAATTGAAGGTTCGTGTGTAACGATAGATAACAGCAATTGGCAATCAGGAATATACGAGGTAATAGTTTCTCGCAGTGGAGAAATGATATATTCGGAGAAAATCATAAAGGAGTAGAAGTACCCGTCCTTCGGGATTTGTACTCCCGAAGGCGTGAATATAAGGATTTGTAATCCTAAAATAACTTCCCGTTAGTTCTGATTTATAACCTGCAATTAAATTTAAGCAACCATTACCACATCTTGATTTTGTGATTATTTTTGCAGAAAAAATATATCACTAAAATGAATGCTGGAATAATAATAATAGGGGACGAAATCCTTATAGGTCAGGTTGTTGACATAAACTCGTCGTGGATTTCGCGTGAGATGAACAAGATAGGTTTCCGTACCGAGACCGTGATTACCGTTGGCGACGATGGCAAGTCGATTTCGGATGCCATCGACAGGTGTCTGGATGTTGCCGATGTGGTGTTTATGACTGGAGGACTTGGTCCTACAAAGGATGACATTACCAAGAAGGTTATCTGCGAAAAGTTCGGTACCGAGTTGGTTCTGAACGAAGCGGTTCTCGCCAATGTCGCTGAAATGCTTGGTCGCCGTGGTATTGCTCTTACCGAGAACAATCGTGGTCAGGCACTTGTCCCAGCAACCGCAACTGTGATTAATAATGCAGTTGGGACGGCTCCCGGAATTATGATGGAAAGAACAACAAGCCGACCCTTCGACTTCCCTTCGACTAACGCTCAGGGGGCGACTCAGGGAGCGGCTTTGGGAAACAAACTCCTATTCTCCATGCCCGGTGTTCCCTTCGAGATGCGCTACCTGATGGAGCACGAGATAATTCCGCTGATAAAGAAGCATTACAACCTTAAGCCAGTATTCCATAAGACCTTGTTGCTCACTGGAATTGCCGAGTCGATTCTTGCCGAAAAGATTTCCGACTGGGAGGATTCGCTTGCCGAGAATCTGAAACTTGCATATCTGCCTGCATATTCGAGCATTCGTCTGCGTCTGAGCGTTTACCAGCCCGACGATACCACCGAAAGCTACATAAATGCCAAGGTCGAGGAACTGAAAAGGATTGTTCCCGAAAACATCATTGCCTACGAGGACATAAAGTTGGAAGAACTTGTCGGTAAGTTGCTCAAGGACAAGCTTTGTACGGTTGCAACAGCCGAAAGTTGCACAGGTGGTAAGGTTGCTTCGCTGATAACATCGGTGTCGGGAAGTTCGGAGTACTACAAGGGCTCGGTTGTGTCGTATTGCAACGAGGTAAAGGCCGATGTCTTGGGAGTAAGCCGTGCCGACTTGGAAAAGTACGGAGCAGTAAGCAGTACCGTTGCCGAGCAGATGGCTTCTGGAGTACGCCGTTTGCTTAAGACAGATTACTCTGTTGCTACTACTGGCATTGCTGGACCTACTGGCGGCAGCGATGAAAAGCCTGTCGGTACTGTGTGGATTGCTGTTGCAACGCCAACAAAGGTTGTAAGCCGCAAATATGTTTTTGGAAAGGATAGAAGCATAAATATCGAGAGGTTTGCTGCTTCGGCATTGTCGATGCTGATAGTGGAGATGGAGAAAGAATGTTGAAAAACATAAATGATTCAGGCAACCATTAGGCATATTTTGCGTTTAATTATTTGAACAAAATTAAATGTATGAATAGCAAGAAGATATTTATGATGCTTGTTTCCGTTTTGTTGGGGACAGTAGCTTTTTCGCAAGAAACACTTTGGGATGAAAATGAAATGCCGTGTCAAGAATATTCGGTTGGCATTACAACAGATGCACAGTACAACGAATCGGAAAATGCATATCTAGGTTGTCATGGTACTACGGTTTCTGCTCAGATTAATTTTTCGCACAATAATGAAAATTATGAGCAGACAATCGACAATACTAATTTTTCATGGAAAGTGTTGGGCAGTAATGGCACGCAGATTTTTTCAGGACTTGGCATGGATGAGTTGTCGGAACCATTTGAACAGGGTGTATATTTTGTAACACTTGCTGCGACTGATGCAAATGGATGTCAGGTGCTGGCGGATACTTTAGTGCTATACATATCAGTGCCACCGACATTTACAGGAACGACAGTTACGCATTCTGTATATCTTGGTGATACGGTTGAGTTGAATGGCATTGTTGTACCTGCGGATGAATGGCAGATTGATATGTCCACTGTATCAGTCAATAACGAGCGTTTTTGTTTTAATAATGGTGAGAATGCAAATGTAGAACAATCCAGTTGTTTCGACTTTGTTGGTTTTGCTCCAAATCTGACGATTACATCTGCCGACGACATACAATCGGTAGGCGTGAATATGAACCACTCTTACACGAATGACCTTGATGTGTATTTGCAATGTCCTGATGGTCGGCGAGTTTCATTGTTTTCTCAATCTTGTGGTGGTGCTTATTTCGGTGAACCGACAGACTTAGATGAACCATATCCTTGCGACGACGGATGGGTGGGCATTGGATACGATTATTATTGGACAGAAGGAGAAAACAATGGGCTGATGTCGGAAAATTGTCAGGCAAATTGTATTCCTTTGCCATCTGGTAATTATAATCCAGTTGGAAATTTCAGCGAATTGATTGGTTGTCCGATTAATGGCGAGTGGTGTATAGTTTTTGTCAACCATCATTTTGCTAGTTATGGTACGGTATTCGGAACGGAATTGAATTTTGCCGACAATATCAGACCAACAATAAGTTTCCAGAACACTTACAGCAATGAAATGTGGTGGGAAGGCGAAAGCATACTGAATGATGGTTATGTGGCTAACAATTTTGCAGTGCCGACAACTGTTGGTCAGGTAGAATATACATTCTCGGCAACCGACAATTTTGGTTGCACCTACGATACGACCTTGTATGTGAATGTATTGCCAGCAACTGGTATTGATGAGATTCCGGACGATGATATTCTTTTATTCCCTAATCCAGTTAACGATATGCTGACAATTTCTTCGTCGGAAGCAATTTCTGAAATTGAAATTGTAAATGATAGGGGACAGGTTGTAAGGAGATTTGATGTAAATGTAAGCACTGCGGCGTGCAATGTGAGTGAGCTGGCTAGCGGAGTGTATGTGGTGAGAATATACAATCAAGTAGCCGAAGGTTTGGTTGTATGGCAACGGAAATTTGTAAAGGAATAAATTTTAATTCATTGGTGTCCGCTAAAAAATGGGATAATACATATAATTACAATATTATCAAGTGTTTATATGACAACGTTAATAAAGGGGCTTGTCATTTACTTGCTTCGCTGCGTGAGCTAAAGGTGCGAAAGCTAGTCGTAACACGCGATACGGAACGGGGAGCGTTGTGAAGACTGCTATCCGAAACGCTGCTTGCAGCCTCGCGAAGCTTGCGAGCAATCTCCCACAATATTACTAATCAAGGAGATTATTCGCCTTTGGCTCATGAATATAGTTCCGCATAAGCGAGTTCACACGACACGTTCCTTAGTCGGTTCACTCAGCTTTACTTGCTTCGCTGCGTGAGCTAAAGGTTGTGGAATGACCTATTAATTTTTAGCGGACAATAATAATTTTAATTGTCGATTCTGATAGTGGAGATGGGGAAAGAGTAGGGGCATTGAGTTGTATTGGTATAATCTTGGATTATGCTATGAGATGAGTGGGCATTGTCCCTGTAAATTATATGGTTAGTCATTCTTAAATTTTTCTTCCAGCCATTTCTGTTTTTGATGGTGTGGAAATTGGGAAAATTGTGTAATTTTGCGAACTTATTGTTTTTCGTGATTCGCAAATGAAATGCGAGAATAGTAGGATGTAATGCGATGAAAAAGAAGGTAATAGGACAAAATTTGATAATGGTTTCGTTGCTGATGCTAGCATCGTCATTTGTCGCTTTATATTATAATATCAAATATGAGGAAACCGATTTTCTTGCTTTGCTGATCCCATCACTAATGACTTTGTCAGTAGGTTTTTTTATATTCTTTTTCGGAAGAAAAGGAAGTAAAAAAATGCGAAGCGAAGATAATTTTATTGTGGTTACAGCTACTTGGCTGATATTGACTGTTTTAGGTATGCTGCCGTATCTGTTTAACGGTTCTTTCGAAAAAATATCAGATGCTTTCTTTGAAACAATGTCAGGATTTTCGACAACAGGTGCTACTGTTATGACTGATATTGATTCTCAACCGCATGGCATACTTTTATGGCGAAGTGTTACTCAATGGCTTGGCGGTTTGGGAGTTATTGTGCTGACAATGGCCTTTTTCTCGCAGAAGAACAAAGCTCATGAAACACAATTGTTTTCGGCGGAATCTCCTGGTATTGAAGTTGACAAGCTGGGTTCGCGTATCCGTAGTACTGCGCAAAAATTATGGGTAATATATATTGTTCTGACAGTATTATGTTTTGTTGCCTACTATTTGGGACCTATGAACTTTTTTGATGCTGTATGCCATTCTATGACAACTGTTGCAACAGGTGGTTTCAGTACGCATCAGTCAAGTATCGGATATTGGGCTTCCCCATATATCGAGTATGTTTGTACTTTGTTTATGTTCATGTGCGGACTTACCCTGTCATTGTATTATTTCCTTATAATTGGACGATTCAAGGCTTTCCGTCAGAATGAAGAATTGCGTTGGTATGTAGGTATTATAGTATTTTCCGTTGCCATATTTATCTTCTTGTTCTACTCGTTGGAATACACTACAGTGCTTACCGCCGAACAGCAGTCTTCGTTCCCAATGGGGTTCGAGGAGACTTTCCGTACCTCGCTGTTCAATGTGGTGGCAATAATGACATCGTCGGGTTACCCCGTCCTTCGGGATTTGTACTCCCGAAGGCGTGAATATAAGGATATTTTATCCGCAAAACTCAAAATATCCCCGTTAGTTCGGATTTTCGGACTTCGGGCAGTGAGCTAAAGGTTGCATTCCGACACACTTGAATATCAGCATTTGTAATGTGTAAAATCCTGTGGCGTTTTTTTGAAAAAAAGAACTTGAAAAAATGGTCGTGTCAAAAATTAATAGTAATATTGCAATTTGAAAAGTTTTTTTGAAATGAAGACAACATCAACGAAAGCAAGGAAATCGAGTAAAATTGACAAGAGGTTCTTTAAGCCAGTGCCAAGGAAACTTGTGAAACTTACCAAGTACAAAGAACTTGTTCCAGATCCGTTTGGCTTGGAGTTATGAGATACCTTCTTGATACCCATGCCCTTGTATGGCTTATATCGCACGAGGAAGCTCGGCTTCCCGAATCGTTGCGCGATAGTATCAAGTATTACGAGGACGAGTTTGCCATATCGGAAATTTCGCTTGTTGAAATAATCCAGTTGCAGCAGATTGGACGCCTCGAAGCCAATCGTCCCGACAAGATTCGTTCGGTTGTGGAGGCAAATGGTATCGCCATACTGCATATAGCCCCAGATATTATGGAGACATTCTACGACTTACCTATGCCGGATATTGCTGGACGAACTCATTCCGACCCTTTCGACCGAATCATTATTGCTACCGCATTGCGACGAGGATATACTTTGGTAAGCCATGACACTAAGTTTCCATGGTATAAAGAACATTGTCGGTTGTCAATGTTTGAAGTCTGATTGTCTGTTTTCGCTGATTTTATGATGCCTGTCCTCCGTCCTTCGGGAATTTGTACTCCCGAAGGCGTGAATATAAGGATATTTTATCCGCAAAACTCAAAATATCCCCGTTAGTTTTGATTTGTAATCTGCAATTAAATTTAAGCAACCATTACCGCATCTTGATTTTGTGATTATTTTTGCAGAAAAAATATATCACTAAAATGAATGCAGGAATAATAATTATAGGAGACGAAATCCTTATAGGTCAGGTTGTTGACATAAATTCGTCGTGGATTTCGCGTGAGATGAACAAGATAGGTTTCCGTACCGAAACCGTGATTACCGTTGGCGACGATGGCAAGTCGATTTCGGATGCCATTGACAGGTGTCTGGAGGTTGCCGATGTGGTGTTTATGACTGGCGGACTTGGTCCTACCAAAGATGACATTACCAAGAAGGTAATTTGCGAAAAGTTTGGTACTGAGTTGGTTCTGAACGAACAGGTTCTCGCCAATGTCGCAGAAATGCTTGGTCGCCGTGGTATTGCAATGACCGAGAACAATCGTGGTCAGGCTCTTGTTCCTGCAACTGCAACTGTGATTAACAATGCAGTTGGGACGGCTCCTGGAATTATGATGGAAGTTTCCAATATACCACATTCCGTTCCCTTCGTTTCGACAAGCTCAACGGGCGGAATAAATTCGCTCCCTGAGACGCCCCCTGAGCGTAGTCGAAGGGCAAGTCGAAGGGTCGAATTGGTTGGGAGAAACAAACTTCTCTTCTCCATGCCTGGCGTTCCTTTCGAGATGCGCTACCTGATGGAACACGAGATAATTCCGCTGATAAAAAAGCACTACAACCTTAAGCCAGTATTCCATAAGACCTTGTTGCTCACTGGTATTGCAGAATCAATCCTTGCCGAAAAGATTTCCGACTGGGAGGATTCTCTTGCAAAGAATGTACGATTGGCCTATCTGCCTGCATATTCGAGCATTCGTCTGCGTTTGAGCGTTTACGAACCCGACGATACCACCGAAAGCTACATAAATGCAAAGGTCGAGGAACTGAAAAGGATTGTTTCCGAAAACATTATTGCATACGAGGACATAAAGTTGGAGGAACTTGTCGGCAAGTTGCTCAAGGACAAGCATTGTACGGTTGCAACAGCCGAAAGTTGCACAGGTGGCAAGGTTGCTTCGCTGATAACATCGGTGTCGGGAAGTTCGGAGTATTACAAGGGCTCGGTTGTGTCGTATTGCAACGAGGTAAAGGCCGATGTCTTGGGCGTAAGCCGTGCCGACTTGGAAAAGTATGGTGCAGTTAGCAGTACCGTTGCCGAGCAGATGGCTTCAGGAGTACGCCGTTTGCTGAAAACCGATTACGCAGTCGCAACAACTGGCATTGCAGGTCCTACTGGCGGTAGCGACGAAAAGCCTGTCGGCACAGTGTGGATTGCTGTTGCTACGCCAACAAAAGTTGTAAGCCGCAAGTATGTTTTCGGAAAAGATAGAGCAATAAATATCGAAAGGTTTGCAGCTTCGGCTTTATCGATGCTGATAGTGGAGATGGAGAAAGAATGTTGAAAAACATAAATGATTCAGGCAACCATTAGGCATATTTTGCGTTTAATTATTTGAACAAAATTAAATGTATGAATAGCAAGAAGATATTTATGATGCTTGTTTCCGTTTTGTTGGGGACAGTAGCTTTTTCGCAAGAAACACTTTGGGATGAAAATGAAATGCCGTGTCAAGAATATTCGGTTGGCATTACAACAGATGCACAGTACAACGAATCGGAAAATGCATATCTAGGTTGTCATGGTACTACGGTTTCTGCTCAGATTAATTTTTCGCACAATAATGAAAATTATGAGCAGACAATCGACAATACTAATTTTTCATGGAAAGTGTTGGGCAGTAATGGCACGCAGATTTTTTCAGGACTTGGCATGGATGAGTTGTCGGAACCATTTGAACAGGGTGTATATTTTGTAACACTTGCTGCGACTGATGCAAATGGATGTCAGGTGCTGGCGGATACTTTAGTGCTATACATATCAGTGCCACCGACATTTACAGGAACGACAGTTACGCATTCTGTATATCTTGGTGATACGGTTGAGTTGAATGGCATTGTTGTACCTGCGGATGAATGGCAGA
>Ga0310696_10000961_pt1 | contig 42518 bp, 33 predicted proteins | sample AusTroGonzalo_MG_4_FD_203885 | JGI IMG/M metagenome (GOLD analysis project Ga0310696, IMG submission 203885) | Bovine rumen microbial communities from tropical cattle in Woodstock, Queensland, Australia - Gonzalo_02 (v2) (version 2) | ecosystem: Host-associated > Mammals > Digestive system >... | reverse complement strand
CCTGAGTCTTCCATGAGTTACCTGTACGGGCCGAAACACCGCCGCGGGCTTCCATTACCGCAATGATTTTACCTGTTAATTCCATTATTTTTTTTGTTTTATTTTGTTGAATTTATCGTTTTCAGAGTGCGAAATTACTAAAAATAGTTTGAATAAAGCACATTTCTGCTTTTTTTTTTGTTCATTACAACTTTTTTTTGTAATTTTGTCTCCAATAATATAATATGTAGAATAATAAAATAACTATAAACTATGCGTTTTACATTATCAAGTACTGCACTGAGCTCTAAGCTCGTAGCACTCTCGAGAGTAATTAATAGTAAAAATGCTCTTCCTATACTGGGAGACTTTTTATTTGAGATTGAAAACAATGTCCTGTATCTGACTGCATCGGATTCGGAGAATGTGATGAAGACCCAGATGGAGCTGACCGAAAGCGATTGCGACTTCCGCTTTGCTATCGGTAATCACGACCTTCTGGAGGCTGTGAAAGGTTTCTCTGAGCAACCTATCACTTTCGATGTTAATCTGGATCAGAACCTCGTAAAGATTACCTATCAGAACGGTTTGTTCTCTCTGCCAGTAGACAATGCCGACGAATTCCCTGTGGCACAGCCCGTTAGCGATTTTGCCAAGAGCATTGTTCTGCCTAACGCTATTCTGGCCGAGAATATCAATCGTAGCATCTTCGCTACAGCTCAGGACGAGCTTCGTCCCGTAATGAACGGTATCTATTTCGACCTTACAGCCGATCATCTGGCAGTAGTTGCATCAGACGGTCATAAGCTGGTTCGTAACAAGATTTTCAGCATTAAGAGCGAAGAGCCTTCGGCATTTATCCTGCCTAAGAAGCCAGCTAACCTGCTGAAGAACCTGCTTGGTAAAGACGGTGGTGATGTTGTGATTCGTTTCGACGATCGTAACGCTGAAATCAACTACGGCGATGGCGTACTGCTGTGCCGCCTGATTGAGGGTCGTTATCCAAACTACAACTCAGTAATCCCACAGAATAACCCCAACGAGGTTCGTTTGGACCGTTTGGCTCTGCTCGCTGCCCTGCGCCGCGTACAGCCTTTTGCTAACAACTCAAGCAACCTGGTGCGCTTCCATGTGGAGGGTTCTACATTCCAGCTCGATGCTGAGGACTACGACTTCTCAAAGACTGCTACAGAGCGTATGACCTGTGAATATAACGGCACACCAATGAGCATTGGCTTTAAGGGTAACGCATTCATCGAGATTCTCGGTAACATCGAGTGCTCTGATGTGATTATCCAGCTGGCCGACTCAAGTCGTGCAGGTTTGGTTCTGCCTTCAGAGCAGCCTGAGAACCAGGAAGTAGTGATGCTGATGATGCCTATGCTTATTAACGATTAAAAGAAAAGGATAAGTAAGGTGAAACTGAATTTAACTAAACCTCTGGTAATTTTTGATCTGGAGACTACGGGACTTGACTTGGTGAAGGACCGTATTATCCAGATCTCATATATAAAAGTATATCCCGACGGACGTGAAGAGCGTGGTAACGAGTTGGTAAACCCCGAAAAACCTATTGAGCCGATTATTACGCAGCTTACAGGCATTACGAACGAGGACGTAAAGGATAAGCCAACATTCAAGCAGTTGGGTGCTGTTTTGGCCGAGAAATTCACTGGCTGCGACTTTGCCGGTTTTAACTCGAACCATTTCGATATTCCCCTACTCGCCGAGGAATTCCTGCGCGCTGGTGTAGACTTTGATTTCAGCAAGTGCAAGATGATTGATGCACAGACCATCTTCCATAAGATGGAACGCAGAAATCTGGCTGCTGCCTATAAGTTCTACTGCGGTCGTAAGATGGAAGAAGACTTCGAGGCACACCGTGCCGACCAGGATACCGAAGCTACCTACCGTGTGCTGATGGGCGAACTGGATAAGTATGCACCAGGTGCCAATGAAGACCCTGAGAAGGTATTGGAGAACGATATCAATAAACTGGCCGAATTCTCACGCGTAAACAACAATGTAGACTTTGCCGGTCGTATTGTCTGGGGCGAGATGAAAGACCGTAATGGTAATCCCCTACTCGACGAAGAAGGAAATCCGCGCATGACCGAGGTATTTAACTTTGGTAAGCATAAGGGTATTCCTGTGGCCGATGTGCTACATATTGACCCAGGTTATTACAGCTGGATCTTGTCGGGCGACTTCACGTATAACACCAAGCAAGTGCTTACAAGAATACGTCTACGCGAGTCAAAACTTAACGGATGATCAAGAAGACTTGTCTCATTATACTAACGATGCTTGCAGTTCTGGGGATAAACGCCCAAGAGCTGCAAGTTAAGGTTAGTGTGAACCACAGTCAGATACAAGGCACCGATGCCAGCGTGTTCGAGAACCTGCAGCAAACCATTGAACAGTTTATGAACGAACGGGCGTGGACCGAGCTGCAATTCCAGAAAAACGAACGTATTCAGTGCAATCTGAACCTGACTGTAAACAAGTATCTCCGTGACGAAAACCGTTTTGAGTGTACCGCACTCATACAAGCTAACCGACCTGTGTTCAATGCGGCCTATACATCCACATTATATAATAATAGGGATGCAAACTTCAACTTCATCTACCAGCAGTTCGACCAGCTGAATTTCACTGAAGAGAATATAGACAACCAGCTGACTGCTCTCCTCGCCTATTACGCGTTGCTGATGATTGGTTTAGACCTTGACAGCTTCTCGCCAATGGGTGGAACTGATGTTTTACAGCGTTGCTTGGTGATGGTGAATAATGCTCAGAACCTTGGGTTCCAAGGCTGGAAACCGTTCGAAGACAGTCGTAACCGCTTTGCTATCATCAACGATTATATTGACGAATCGATGAAGCCCTTCCGCCAGTTGCAATATGATTATTATCGTAAGGGACTCGACGAGATGGCCAATAACGCTGAACGTGGCAGAACTGAGATATCGGCAGCTTTGGAGAACGGCCTGCAACAAGCCCACTCTAACAAACCGCTGAGCTTGCTGCCACAGATATGGACCGACTACAAGAAAGATGAGTTGGCGAATATATACAAAGGCAAAGGCACACAGAAGGAGAAACATCGCATTTTCGAATTGCTGATGGGCTTGAACGCCTCGCAGAATAATAGTTGGGAACAAATCATCAAATAGAGATTATGCTTAAGCATTTATATATTAAGAATTTTACGCTGATAGACGAGCTGGATATTTCGCTCTACGAAGGTTTCTCGGTGATTACAGGTGAGACGGGAGCCGGAAAGAGTATTATCCTGGGAGCTATTGCGCTGCTGTTAGGTCAGCGTGCCGATTCGAAGACAATCAAGCAAGGAGCCGAGAAGTGTGTGATAGAGGCTCACTTCGACTTATCGCGTTATGATATGCAGGCGTTCTTTACTGAGAACGATATCGAATACGATGCCGATGACTGTATTATCCGTCGTGAGCTGACAGCTGCGGGTAAGAGCCGTGCGTTTATCAATGATACGCCTGTGCCTTTGTCGATGCTGAAGGAGTTGGGCGACCAACTGATGGATGTACATTCGCAGCACCAGAACCTGTTGCTGAATAAACAGGACTTCCAGTTGGAGGTGGTCGACATTATTGCCGACGATGCTGCTCAACTGGCAAAATATCATCAGACATATGCTGCCTATCAAGCCGCCGAAAAGGAACTTACGGAGCTCCAGACTGCTATAGAACGCAATCGCGAAAGTCGCGATTTCCTCCAGTTCCAATATGAGGAACTGCTAAATGCGCACCTTGTTGAAGGTGAGCAGGAAGAGCTGGAACAGCGTAGCGACACGATGGAGCATTCTGAAGATATCAAGAGTGCACTCTATACATCCGACAATGCGCTCTCGGGCGATCAGAACGGTGTGATAGAGTCGCTTCGTTCGTCGCTTTCGGCGTTACGTGGCATCGAAGCTGTTTATCCTGAGGTAAGCGATTTGATTCAACGAATTGATAGTAGCTATATCGACTTGAAGGATGTGGCTCGTGATATCAGCAGTCTATTGGATTCTGTTGATTTCGACCCAGCCGAACTGGATCAGGTGAATAACCGCTTGGACCGTATCTACGAGTTAGAGAAGAAATATCACGTTGATCAGGTAGAAGAACTGATAGAGAAACGCGACACGCTGCATCAGCAGCTGGAAGCTATCGAGAATGGTGATGAATCGCTCGATGAACTGAAAGCACGTATGGCTCAGTTGGAGGCTCAGGCACGTAAGGAGGCAGAGGCTCTTACAAAACTCCGCACCAAGGCTGCTAAGAAGATTGAGGACGAGATGCAAAAACGTCTGGTTCCATTAGGTATGCCACACGTACGTTTCAGCATACAGTTATCGGCTACTGAGTTGGGCGTTAATGGTACCGACAGAGTATCGTTCCTGTTTAGTGCCAACACATCTACCCCACTCCAGCCTGTTTCGCAGGTAGCTTCGGGTGGTGAGATAGCACGTGTCATGTTGTCGCTCAAGGCTATGATTAGCGGCGCAGTAAAACTGCCTACCATCGTCTTCGACGAGATTGACACTGGTGTGAGTGGTAAGACGGCAGAGATGATGGCTCAGATTATGAAAGAGATGGGTGGTCATGGTCGTCAGGTTATCAGTATTACCCACTTGCCACAGATTGCGGCTCTCGGCTCGGTACATTACAAGGTAGAGAAATCGGAGACTGCAAGTGGTACTACCAGTCGCATGCGCCAGCTGAACGCCGATGAACGCGTACGTGAGATAGCACAGATGCTGAGCGGAAGCGATGTGTCGGAGGCTGCTATCCAGAATGCTAAAGAACTATTGAAGAAATAAAACGTTTAAGAATAAAAAGATATGAAGAAGATATTACCTATCTTATTATTTGCAGTATTGCCTGCAATAACGATGGCCCAGCCCAGCTGGGTTAAGAAAGCCACTAAATCGGTATTTACACTCAAGACCTTTGCTGAGGACGGTTCGCTTATCGGCAGCAGTAATGGTTTCTTTACCAGTGCTAATGGCGATGCAGTGAGCAACTATACACCGTTTAAGGGTGCGGCGAGAGCGGTTGTTATCGACGCATCGGGCAAGGAACTGCCTGTTATCAGCATCGTTGGTATTAACGATATGTACGATGTAGCTAAGTTCCGTGTAAACGGTAAGACCCAGCCCCTGGCTATTAGCAGTGCGTCGGCTACAGTGGGCAGTCAGGCTTGGCTGCTCCCCTATCACGAGGTGAAGAATGTGCCTGCAGGAACCGTACGCAAGGCAGAGACTTTCCAGGGCGAGTACGATTACTACACTGTAGCGCTCACCATGCCTGCCAATACTGTTAGCTGTCCGCTTATCAATCAGATGGGCGAAGTTATCGGACTGATGCAGCAGCCTGCTACCGATAAGGATACACTTACTTATGCCGTAAGTGCACGATTTGCCGATTCGCTGAAGATATCAGGCTTTGGTATGAACGAGTCGGCCCTGTTGGAAACCAAAATCAAGAAGGAACTGCCCGATAACATCAAGGAGGCTGTACTCGCACTCTATATGGCGCAGACACGACAGGATTCGGCAGCTTACGTGACTTTGATTGAGGATTTTATCCAGAAGTTCCCTAATGCAGCCGACGGCTATATGTATCGTGCCCAGCTTAAAGCCAGTGCAAACGACTTTGCTGCAGCCGACAGAGATATGGAGATAGCAATTAAGAACTCTCAGCAGAAGGATGATGCGCATTACAACTATGCTCGTTTGATTTACAACAAGAACATTTTCCAGGCAAACGTACCTTACGATAAATGGACACTTGATAAGGCACTTGAAGAGGTTCGTACAGCTAATACCTTCAATCCACAGTCTATGTATCGCCAGACCGAGGCTAATATCCTGTTTGCCCAGAAGAAATATGCCGAAGCCTACGAAATCTACAACGAGCTTTCAAACACCAATATGAAGAGTGCTGAGCTCTATTTCAGCGCTGCACGTTGTAAGGAGATGCTGCAGGATACCACTACGATGCTGGCTCTGATGGATAGCGCTATGAACATGTTCACCAAACCTTATCTGAAGGAGGCTGCTCCTTACCTGTGGTCGCGTGCTCAGGCTCGCCTGCAGGCTAAGAAAGTACGCGATGCCATCTCGGATATGAATGACTACGAGGAGTTGATGAAGGCCGAGGTTAATGACAACTTCTACTACATCCGCCACCAGGCCGAAATAGAAGGTCGCCTCTATCAGCAGGCACTCAACGATATTAACCGTGCCATTGTGATGAATCCTAAGGAGACTTTATATTACGCCGAGAAGGCTTCGCTCGAGATTCGTGTAGGTTTGTACGACAATGCGATAGACACAGCTAAGGAAGCCCTGAGTGTTGATGCTAACGATAGCGACGGATATTTGTTCTTAGGCGTGGCTCAGTGCCTGAAAGGCAATAAGAAGGAAGGAATACAAAACCTGCAGAAAGCCAAGGAAATGGGCAATCTGCAGGCTGATAATCTGATTGAGAAATACAAATAACCGTTAGAAAGGTAACGGTTCGTTTGGATCAGACGGGGGCAACGGTGGGTTGTCTCCGTTTATTTTTGATCCCAATATCTCGCCACCACCCATTGGGGCGCGGTTGTCAATACTCTTTTCCTCGGGGTTCTCAAAACGAGTGTACTCTCCACGGAAGGTAAGCAGTACATCGCCTGTGGCACCCTTACGGTGTTTAGCAATAATAATCTGTGCCATACCGTGCAGGTCGCGTCCGTTGTCATCCTGATAGATATGATAATACTCAGGACGATGTACGAACAGTACCATATCGGCATCCTGCTCGATGGCTCCCGACTCACGCAGATCACTCAGCTGGGGGCGTTTTCCTTCCAGACCTTCACGGCTCTCAACGCCACGGTTCAACTGACTCAGGGCCAGAATAGGAATATTCAGCTCCTTGGCCAAACCTTTGAGCGAACGAGAGATTGTTGATACCTCTTCCTGTCGGCTACTGAATCGCATGCCGTTGGCATTCATCAGCTGCAGATAGTCGATCATAATTAGCTTAACGCCATGCTCACGTACCAGTCGGCGGGCTTTGGTACGCAGTTCAAATACCGACAGACCAGGGGTGTCGTCGATATACAAAGGTGCACCCAGCAGCTTGTTGATGTTCTTATCCAAACGCTCCCATTCATCACGTTGCAGCTGTCCGTTCAGAATCTTCGAACCCTGAATCTCACAGGCATTCGATATCAGACGGTTTACCAGCTGAACGTTCGACATTTCTAATGAGAAGAACGCCATAGGTGTACGGATATCGGCAGCGATGTTCTTAGCCATCGACAAAGCAAACGAAGTCTTACCCATCGCAGGACGTCCGGCAATAATCACCAAGTCGGAAGCCTGCCAACCACTGGTCAGGTCGTCGAGTTTAAAATAGCCGGTAGAAACACCCGTCAAACCATCGGTATTCTTAGCAGCATCCTGAATGCCCTTTACAGCCAACGAAATCACTGGGTCGATAGCCGTGTAGTCCTTTTTCATGTTGTGCTGCGACAGTTCAAAGAGCGATCCCTCAGCCTCCTGCATCAGGTCTTCAACATCAATGGTCTCGTCGAAGGCTTTGGTCTGAATCATACTCGAGAAAGAAATGAGCTGACGTGCCAGCGACTTCTGTGCAATGATATTTGCGTGATACTCGATATTGGCCGATGAAACGACATTAGAGCTCAACTCGGCTACATAACCAGGACCACCCACCTGTTCGAGATTTCCCGACTTAGCCAGCTGATCGGTTACCGTCAGGATATCGACAGGCTTCTCCTCCATACTCAAATCGCGTATGGCGGCATAAACCATCTGGTTACGAGGTTCGTAGAAGCTCTCAGGTCGCAGTATTTCGCATACTACGGCATAGGCATCCTTGTCAATCATCAGCGCGCCCAGTACAGCTTTCTCTATCTCCAGAGCTTGTGGCTGCAGGTGTCCGTAGGTAGGATCTACGGGCTGGTTACTACTTTTTCTTCTTCTATTTGTTTGTTCTGCCATATATTAATTCAAAATTCTCAATTCATCATTATTTTTCTTTCAGTACGGGGAGCGAAAGGTGATAGCGTACGGCTAAGAAACGTATCAGGCAGGTAACGATAAAGCTTACTACTGCACTGATTTCAGCCACTACTCCCATTTCGGCCAAACCCCAATAGGCAACGCCGCCAATCACACAAGCCATTGCGTATATCTCCTTGTGGAATATCACTGGTTCGTTATTCAGCAGTACATCGCGAATCACACCACCAGCCGAACCTGTGATACAGCCCATGATGATAGCTACCCAAAAAGGCTGTCCGAATGCCAGACTCTTTTGTATACCTGCGATGGTAAAAAGTGCCAAACCTAAGGTATCGAACACAAACCAAGCGTTCTTGAGCGGTTCCATCCATTTTCCGAAAAGTACGACTGTAAGCAGAGCCACAGCAGTACAAATCAAGTAGATGGCATTGGTCATCCAGAAAGGTGTGGTGCCTAACATCACGTCGCGAATGGTACCGCCGCCGATAGCCACAGCCACACCGCATACGTAACCGCCAAACCAGTCGAAATGCTTAGCAGCCGCATGTCGGATTCCCGAGATAGCAAAGGCAAATGTACCTAATAACTCTATTAACTTTATGATTAGCTCCTGATCCATATTCATGTTAGTCTTCGTATCGTTTTCCCCAATAGTTTACCATACGCTGATACATCTTCTCCTCGGTAGGATTATGCTGCCCGTGCCAGATACGTTCATCTTGCAGCGCATCGGGCATATACTGCTGAGGTGTGAAATGTCCTGCAAAGTCGTGCGGATATTTATAGCCGTCGTGATAACCTAACTCCTTCATCAACTGTGTAGGCGCATTGCGTATAGGTAGCGGCACAGGCTGGTTACCAGTACGACGTACCAGGTCGAGCGCTGTATCAACGCCTAAATAGGCGCTGTTGCTCTTAGGCGATGTGGCTAAATAAACCGTTGCCTCGGCAAGTGGTATTCTACCCTCGGGCCAGCCTATCTTCATCACGGCATCAAAGGCTGCATTAGCTAAAAGCAGCGCGTTAGGATTAGCCAATCCAATATCCTCCGAGGCACTGATTACCAATCTACGGGCAATGAACTGCGGGTCTTCTCCACCCTCAATCATACGTGCCAACCAATAGAGTGCTGCATCAGGATCTGAGCCGCGAATACTCTTGATAAAGGCCGAAATGATATCGTAGTGCATCTCGCCATCCTTATCGTAAGCCAAGGGATTCTGTTGCAAACGGTTTACTACCTTTTCATCGGTAATCACTACTTCATCTCCTGCTTCAGCTTCTACTACTAATTCTAAGATATTCAATAGCTTACGCGCATCACCTCCGCTATATCTCAGCATAGCGTTTGTCTCCTGCAGCGTAATGTTTCGTTCCTTCAAGATAGCGTCGGTTTTGATGGCGCGTTCCAGCAGTTTCTGCAAGTCGTCTTTATCGAGCGACTTCAGTACATAGAGCTGACAACGCGACAACAACGGACGAATCACCTCGAACGATGGGTTCTCGGTGGTTGCACCTATCAGCGTTACAATACCCTTCTCTACAGCGCCCAGCAGCGAATCCTGCTGCGACTTTGAGAAACGGTGTATTTCGTCTATAAATAGTATAGGTGATGCCTCATTAAAGAATCTGCCCTTTTGTGCCCGCTCAATTACCTCACGCACATCCTTTACACCGCTCGTTACTGCCGAGAGGGTGTAGAAAGGTGTTTCTAACTTATGAGCTATGATTTGTGCCAGTGTTGTCTTACCTACTCCAGGAGGTCCCCAGAGTATAAACGAGGGTATGCGTCCTGCGTCTATCATCTTACGCAGGACAGCTCCTTCACCCACCAGATGTTCCTGTCCGATATACTCATCTAAGGTGCGTGGACGTAGTCTTTCAGCTAATGGTTGTGCCATATTCGGGCACAAAGTTACGGTAAATTGCGAAAATTACAAAAAATAATGGCTAAAAAATTTGCGAATAAAAAATAAAGTGGTTACATTTGCACAAAAATTAGTAGAATAATATGGCAAGAACAAAACAACAACAACCGGAAAGTAATCCGTCATTATCAATTAAGTCAGTTACTAAAAGTAGTGTATGGGATATCCAGGAGAATGATGTCTTCCGCATGTGGGAGGCAGCTTGTAAGGATTCCGAAGTAAAGGAAAACGTAAAGCACTACATTCAGATTTTCAAGAGCGCCTTCTTTATCGAGGATCTTCGCGAGGATACTACTCCTATTCGTAAGAGTTACGAAGGTCGTGGTTATAAAGTAGCAACTATCAAGTTCGATGATAACATGAAATTCATCTGGGCCATCAAGAAACGCCCTATTACCCGTGTTACCGATCTTACTTACGAGAATATCCGTCACATCTCGGCTACACAGCTGCTCGAGGTCATCGATCGTAACTTCGGTGGCGGTTGGGATTCACTCTCACAGTCTATTCAGGACATCATCCAGAGTGGTTTCGATATCTCTACCACTACCCTGCCAAAAGACCGTCTGCACAAGAAAGGTGGCATGTACGACAAGAAGGTTGAGGATGGTTACGAGGTTCTCGAAGTACCCAAGGGTGGCTGGGTTGAGGCTATCTTCGCTAAGTTGAAGCCTGAGGAGGTTAAACTTCGCATGCAGCTGCGTAATGGCGACGAAGAGGACTTTGATGAGGACGATGATTCAGACGTTATTGTAGAAGATAACTACAGCTCACACGATGAGGAGGACGAGGAGGTAGATGGTCCAAACGATGAGGATATCACCGAGGACAACTACTCTACGATGATGGATCTTGGTGGCGACGATTCTGACGAGGAGGCTACCGAGCTTATCGACTTCTCTGACGAGTAAGCGATTACGACATCAACAATCCAATAAAAACTAAAACCTATTATGATGATTCCTCAAGTATTCTGGCTGGTGCCCATCGCATCGATCGTGGCATTAGGCATGGCGTACTATTTCTTCACTCAGATGATGAAAGCCGATGAGGGTACGCCACGAATGAAAGAGATTGCGCTTTATGTGCGCAAAGGTGCTATGGCCTATCTTAAGCAGCAGTACAAAGTAGTAGGTGTTGTCTTTGCCGTGCTCTGCGTGCTGTTTGCTTTTATGGCCTACGGACTGAATGTTCAGAACCCTTGGGTACCGTTTGCTTTCCTTACTGGCGGTTTCTTCTCGGGTCTGGCAGGATTCTTTGGAATGAAGACAGCCACCTATGCCTCTGCCCGCACAGCTAATGCTGCACGCGAGAGCTTAGATGCCGGTTTGAAGATTGCCTTTCGTTCGGGTGCTGTTATGGGACTCACCGTAGTAGGTCTTGGTTTGCTCGACATTGCCATCTGGTTTGTAGTGCTGAACCACTTCGATGCCGATGGACTTATTTCGATTACAACCACCATGCTTACCTTTGGTATGGGCGCCTCTACCCAAGCGCTTTTTGCACGTGTGGGCGGTGGTATCTACACCAAGGCAGCCGATGTGGGAGCTGATATTGTAGGTAAGGTTGAGGCCGATATTCCTGAAGACGATCCACGCAACCCCGCTACCATTGCCGATAACGTAGGCGATAATGTGGGCGATGTGGCAGGTATGGGTGCCGACCTGTACGAGAGCTATTGTGGCTCAGTACTCTCTACAGCTGCATTAGGTGCAGCCGCCTTTGGTGTGGCTGGGCTCGATGTGCAGCTCAAAGCTGTTATTGCTCCTATGCTGATTGCTGCTGTAGGCGTGTTCCTCTCGCTCTTAGGCATATTCCTGGTTCGTACTAAGGAAGGCGCTACCATGAAGGATTTGCTGCGCTCGCTCTCGGTAGGCACAAACGTGAGTGCCATTCTGATTGCAGCTGCCACCTTCTGTATTCTCTATCTGCTTGATATCGAAAACTGGCTGGGACTCTCGTTCTCGGTTATCTCAGGTTTGGCTGCTGGCGTTATTATTGGTCAGGCTACTGAGTATTACACCTCGCATAGTTACAAACCCACCCAGAAGATTTCCGAGGCAGGACAAACGGGTGCAGCTACCGTTATCATTAAGGGTATCGGCACTGGTATGATTTCTACCTGTATTCCAGTTATCACTATAGGTGTGGCTATTATGCTCAGCTACCTCTGCGCTAATGGTTTCGACCTCAGCATGTCGTCGGCCTCGTTGGCTCACGGCCTTTATGGCATTGGTATTGCAGCCGTTGGTATGCTGTCTACATTAGGCATTACGTTGGCTACCGATGCTTATGGCCCTATTGCCGATAATGCCGGTGGTAATGCCGAAATGTCAAGCTTAGGCGAAGAGGTTCGTCATCGTACCGATGCCCTCGATGCGCTTGGCAACACCACAGCAGCCACAGGTAAGGGCTTTGCTATTGGTTCGGCTGCGCTAACCGCTTTGGCGCTGTTGGCTTCGTATATCGAGGAGATAAAGATTGCAATGACCCGTGCCGGCGTGATGATGGAGAATGTGAAAGGCGACTTGATTTTAGCCGCCGATGCCAATATCCCCGACTTTATGAACTTCTTCCAGGTAAACCTCATGAACCCCAAGGTTATTGTCGGCGCTTTTGTCGGTGCTATGGCAGCTTTCCTGTTCTGCGGTATGACGATGGAAGCTGTGGGCCGTGCTGCCGAGAAGATGGTGCAGGAGGTTCGTCGACAGTTCCGCGAAATAGCCGGCATTCTGGAAGGTACAGGCACACCCGACTATGGTCGCTGCGTTGAAATCTCAACGCGTGCAGCCCAGCACGAAATGATTGTTCCATCGGTTCTGGCCATCCTCATTCCTATTATCGTAGGTTGTGTGCTTGGTGTAGCTGGCGTGCTTGGTTTGCTGGTAGGTGGACTGGCAGGTGGCTTTACCTTAGCTGTGTTTATGGCTAATGCTGGTGGTGCATGGGATAATGCCAAGAAGAATATTGAAGAAGGCGCCTTTGGCGGTAAGGGCTCGTTTGCCCATAAGGCCTGCATTGTAGGCGATACCGTTGGCGATCCCTTCAAGGATACCTCAGGTCCGTCGCTCAACATTCTGATTAAGCTTATGTCTATGGTCAGCATTGTGATGGCGGGTCTCACCGTAGCATTTATGTAAATTAGATCATGAAATATCTACTAACGACTATGTTCGTCTGGCTCTGCTGCACTACAGGTGCGCAAGGCCAGACTTTTACGTCAACCGCTATTCCCGATAGCGTGTGGCAAACCATGCAAGGTAAAACCTGGCACGACAATCCTTACATCAGTCGTAACGACTTGCGCTATCTGCGTATCTCGCATTACGACCTTGCTGGAAAGATCCATGTAGGCGAGATGATTTGCAACAAGCTGATAGCCGACAAGCTATTAGCTATTTTCCGCGAGTTGTATCAGGCTCACTACCCTATCCAGCAGATGCGCCTACCCGATGTTTACGATGCCGACGATGAACGCCAGATGCGTGCTAACAACACCAGCTGTTTCTGTTATCGCCGTGTTTCGGGCTCCAAAAGTTTGTCGAAACACGCTCGTGGACTGGCTGTCGACATTAATACGCTTTACAATCCCTACGTGCGCTATAGCAAAAAAGATGGCAGCCAGATTATAGAACCTGCAACTGCCAAGAAGTATGCCGACCGTACGGCTCATTTCCCTTATAAGATAACCCGCGATGATTTGTGCTATAAGCTGTTTATCAAATACGGCTTTAGCTGGGGCGGTGCCTGGCGAACCATGAAGGATTACCAGCACTTTGAGTTTAACGGGCGTTAGTGCGTTGGCGGTAAGTTTCCATCACGCGGAAACCATAATCCAGTAATGCGGCCGATTCAGTGAATCGTGTCGCATGTTTTTTGCTGTTCAGCAGCACCAATACCAAGGTTATGCCGTTTCGTGTGGCCGATGAGGCTAAACAATATCCAGCCTGTCGTGTGTAGCCCGTCTTGATGCCGATACAACCCTCATAGGTGTGCAGCAAGGCGTTAGAGTTACGGCAGTCCATATGGCGCCCGTCGGTAAGCGGAACCGATTTCTCGGTTGTGCCTACAATGCTGGCAAACATGCTGTCTCTCATTGCATAGCGTGCTAACTTTACCAAGTCGGCAGCACTGCTGTAGTTATTGTTGTTTGGCATACCGTTAGGGTTTGCAAAGTGTGTGCTGTCCATCCCCAAGTATTGCGCCTTCTGGTTCATCAGGTCGTAGAATCTCAGTGTGTCGCCAGCCACATGTTTGGCTAACGCATAAGCAGCATCGTTATCGCTAATCATCATCATCTCGTATATCAGGTCGTTCATCACGTAGCCTTCGCCCAGTCTAACGCGCGAATCCCTGTTGATAAATACATCCTCGGTTATGTCGATGCTGTCGCTCAGGTTACCTTTCTCCAGCGCTATCAAGGCTGTCATCATTTTGGTGATAGAAGCCATATAGCGGCGCTCGTTGGCGCATTTCTCGCTTATCACGATACCTGTAGAGTCATCTATCAGCAGCCAGGCATCAGCAGTCAGCGAGTCTAATTTGCTGCGTCCCTCAATCGAGTCGGGATTCAGCGCCGTGCGTAGCGATGTGGTGTCGATGAGGCTAATTTTCTCCAGTCGGGCCTGCTCTGGTGTAATGATTATCTTGTCTTCCGATTTACTAAAACGACAAGATACCATCGTGAGTATAAGCATCAATGTTGTAAATATATATGTCTTTTTCATCTAATTATCTTATTTTTTAACCTATTTTTGCCCGCAAAGGTACACATTTTTTCGTTAAAACGGCCATTTTTATCACATTTTTACCTAACTTTGCACCCGAAATGGAAAAGATTATACTTGGAATTGACCCAGGAACCAACCTGATGGGCTACGGACTCCTGAAGGTGGTTGATGGAAAAGCGCAGATGATGACGATGGGAGTTATCGACTTGCGTAAGTTTCCTGACGCCTATCTCAAGCTGGGTCATATCTTTGAACGCGTTACCGGCATCATCGATGGTTTCCTGCCCGACGAGATGGCTATTGAGGCACCGTTCTTTGGTAAGAACGTGCAGTCGATGCTTAAATTGGGGCGTGCGCAGGGTACTGCAATTGCGGCGGCTGTGCACCATGGTGTGCCTATTCACGAGTATGCGCCTATGAAGATTAAGATGGCACTTACAGGAAATGGTAGCGCCTCGAAGGAGCAAGTGGCAGGAATGTTGCAGCGCCTGCTTAAGATACCCAACGATGAAATGGGCAAATATATGGATGCTACCGACGCTTTAGCCGCTGCCTACTGCCACTATTTGCAGATGGGCCGACCTGAGAGCGACGTGAAGTACAGAGGCTGGAAAGATTTCATTAACAAGAACCAGGATAAATTATCTAAAAGGAAGACCAAGAATGAAGACGATTGAACTGAAGAATGCAGTAGCCCGAAAGCCTGAATGGCGATTAGCTGAACCCGTGAACTTCCAGCTCGACGAAGGTGAGCACTTGGCTATTATTGGTCGTAATGGTTCGGGTAAAAGTATGCTGGTAGATATGATTACCGGTCGCCATCCTGTATATCCCGGCCAGATAAGTTATTCTTTCACCGAACCGTATAACAACTTGAAACACATTACGTTTCGTGACACGTACGGTGGTGATAACGATCGTACTTACTTCCTGCAGCAGCGTTGGAACCAGATGGAGATTGACGAGGAGACACCAACTGTGGGCAGCAAGCTCGAAGAGGCATTCCTGCTCTCGGGCGCCGATACCCCTGAGCGCCGTGCTTTCCAAAATCATCTGTACGAAATCTTCCATCTTAACGAACTGCTCGATAAGTACATTATCCTGTTAAGTAGCGGCGAACTGCGTAAGTATAAGTTGGCTGCTAACCTGTTTACCAAACCAAAAGTGCTCATCATCGAGAATCCGTTTATTGGTCTCGATGCCGAGACACGCGATCAGGTAAGAGCCCTGTTAACTATGCTGGCAGGCGAGAAAGGAATGCAACTGATTCTGGTGCTGTCGAAGATGGACGAGATTCCTGAGTTCATTACCCGCGTCATCAAACTCGATGGCATGCGCTTCGTATCGGATATCCAGGTTAAGACCAGTTTCCCTATCGAGCATTGTCCGCATGCCATTCTTGTAAATAGGCCCCAAGAGAATATTCCCCCATTGCCACAGGAGATTATCAAGTTCAATCAGGTAACCATTCGTTATGGCGAACGCACTATCCTGAAGGATTTGAACTGGGTGGTACTCAAGGGTGAGCATTGGTCGCTCTCGGGCCAGAACGGTGCTGGTAAATCTACCCTACTCTCGTTGGTTTGTGCCGATAATCCTCAGCGTTATGCCAATGATATCTCGTTGTTCGGACACCAATGTGGCAGTGGCGAGAGTATCTGGGATATCAAGAAGCATATTGGCTACGTGTCGCCCGAGATGCACCGCAGCTACAAACAGAATATTCCAGCCATACAGATTGTGGCCAGCGGTTTGAAAGATACCGTAGGCCTGTATATGCGCCCTACCAAGCAAGAAAAAGATTTGTGTATTGAGTGGATGAACCTATTTGGCATTAAACACTTGGCCGATCGTAAGTTCCTCGAGATGTCGAGTGGCCAGCAGCGCCTGGTGCTCTTGGCTCGTGCATTTGTGAAGAGTCCCGATTTGCTGATTCTCGACGAGCCGCTTCACGGCTTGGACCTTTGTAACCGCAACCTGGTCAAGACGATTGTAGACCGTTATATGTTCGAGAATCCTGAGCGCACGCTTATCTACGTGACACATTATGAAAGTGAGTTACCAAAATGCATTGATAACTCACTATACTTGACGAAGAATTAATCTGATACTTACTTATTTCTCCATCAGGGCCGCTGTACGCACACGCGACAGCGTCTCTGGTGTCATTTGCAGATAGCTGGCAATGTAAACCAGTGGTGCACGCAGTACCAGCTGAGGCTGGTTCTTCACCAGTTTCTGGTAACGGTCCTGAGCGCTCTCAAAGCGCAGCATGTCGGCATGATGCTGACTAAGAATCAAACTCTCCTCCAATATCTTACGATACAAAATCTGTATGTTTACACTCTTCATGGCTACAGCTTCCAAGTCGGCTTTAGGCAGTGCAATCAAGATGGTTGGCTCCAATGCCTTAATCTGCAACTGCGATGGCTGCTCGCGGAACAAGCTCTCAATACACATCACGATAGAGTTCTCGGTGGCCATATATTCGGTCAACTCCTTATCGTTCTTGAAGTAGAACTGACGCACCAGTCCGCGTACTACCCAATATATATTGGTACATACCTCGCCCTCCTTCAGGATGAGTTCGTTTTTCGCAAACTTCATTGGAACGAGGATGCTCTCGAGCAGGTCGAGCTCTTCGTGCGTCATTGTACTGTATCGACGGGCCAGTTCGCGTGCCACGTCTCGGGTTGTTAAGCTTACATTTGCCATAGATTATTGTTTTTGTTTTTTAGTCTAATTTCAATACTGCGAGGAATGCCTTTTGTGGCACTTCAACGTTACCAATCTGCTTCATGCGTTTCTTGCCTCGCTTTTGTTTCTCCAGCAGTTTGCGCTTACGGCTTACGTCACCACCATAACACTTGGCGGTTACGTCTTTACGTACCTGCTTAACGGTTTCGCGAGCAATGATCTTTGCTCCGATGGCAGCCTGGATGGCAATGTCGAACTGCTGACGTGGTATCAGCTCCTTCAACTTCTCGCACATACGGCGACCAAAGGTTACGGCATTGTCCTGGTGTGTAAGTGTGCTCAGTGCATCAACCGGCTCACCGTTCAACAGGATATCGAGTTTTGCCAGTTTCGAGGGGCGGAACCCGTCGATATGGTAGTCGAACGAGGCATATCCCTTCGATACTGATTTCAGTTTGTCGTAGAAGTCAATCACGATTTCGCCCAGCGGCAGCATAAAGTGCAGCTCAATACGGTTACCACTCACGTACTGCTGGTCGAGCAGCTCGCCGCGCTTATCCAGGCACAGCGTCATGATAGGTCCAATATAGTCGGCAGCCGTAATAATCGAGGCGCGTATGTAAGGCTCCTCAATACGGTCAATCATCGTCTGGTCGGGCAGTCCGCTTGGGTTGTGTACCTCTTTCACTTCGCCCTGTTTGGTGTAGCACATATAGCTTACGTTGGGCACGGTGGTAATCACGTCCATATCAAACTCGCGGTCCAGTCGCTCCTGTATAATCTCCATGTGCAGTAATCCAAGGAATCCGCAACGGAAACCAAAGCCAAGGGCTACCGAGCTTTCGGGTATGAATGTAAGCGAGGCATCGTTCAGCTGCAGTTTCTCGAGCGATGCACGCAGGTTCTCGTAGTCGGTAGGATCAATGGGATACACACCGGCAAACACCATGGGTTTTACCTCCTGGAAGCCCTCAATGGCCTTGTCGCAGGGGTTAGCAACATGTGTAATGGTATCGCCCACCTTTACCTCCTTCGAGTTCTTGATACCGCTGATGATGTAACCCACGTCGCCGGTTTTCAGCTCCTTGCGGGCAATCATATCCATCTTCAGCACACCAATCTCGTCGGCATCGTACTCCATGCCGGTATTAAAGAACTTCACATGGTCGCCGCTCTTAATCGAGCCGTTTACAATCTTGAAGTAAGCAATAATACCGCGGAACGAGTTGAATACCGAGTCGAAAATCAGCGCCTGCAGCGGAGCTTTCTCGTCGCCCTCTGGATGAGGAATCTTTTCTACAACGGCATTCAGTATTTCTTCGACGCCCTCGCCAGTCTTACCCGAGGCACGGATAATATCCTCGCGATCGCAACCTATCAGGTCTATAATCTCGTCCTCTACCTCATCGGGCATGGCGCTGGGCATATCAATCTTATTGATAACGGGAATAATCTCCAAGTTATGGTCAATAGCCATATAGAGATTAGAAATGGTCTGGGCCTGCACACCCTGAGTAGCGTCAACTACCAGCAGGGCACCCTCGCAGGCGGCAATAGAGCGGCTCACCTCGTAAGAGAAGTCTACGTGTCCCGGTGTGTCAATCAAGTTCAGAATATACTTCTCGCCTTTGTAAGTATATTCCATCTGTATGGCGTGACTTTTAATCGTGATACCACGCTCACGCTCCAGGTCCATATCATCAAGCATCTGTCCCTCGGTCACCTGTATGGTCTTGGTGTACTCCAGCAGTCGGTCAGCCAGTGTTGACTTACCGTGATCGATGTGGGCAATGATGCAGAAATTTCTTATATGATTCATGTTGTTATTCTACGCTTTAGACTGCAAAAGTACAAAAAAAGTCGCAGAAATAGCATAATTTTGCTTTTTTTTGTATCTTTGCAGGCAAAAAATAGCATTCATTATGAAAAAGTATTGGTTATTGGCAGTCATCGCCCTGTTATTTAGCAGCTGTCAGGAGAGTCTGGAAGACCGCTGTGAGCGCGATGCCAAAGAGTATACCCGCAAACATTGCCCCACGGCAATCGACGAGAATACATTGATAGATAGTCTCACCTTCGATCGCACCACGCACACCATACATTATTATTATAAGCTCACGGGTGTGGCCGACGAGGAAGGAATGATAGAGCAGATTGATGCTGTAAACGAGCTCAAGCAAGGTCTCAAGAACAGTACAGCGGTTAAGGTGTATAAAGACGCTAAGTATCGTTTTGCCTATACTTACCGTTCGAGTAAGGATCCTAAGAAGATTTTATTAGACGTCGTTTTCACAGATAAAGATTATTAAAAAGAAATCCCCGCTTTCAAACGAGAGCGGGGATTCTTTTTTTATTCAGCAACCTCTTCAGGTTTCATGTTTGTGTAAACGGTCTGAACGTCGTCGAAGTCCTCCAGCTTTTCAACCATCTTGTCGATGGTCTCACGCTGCTCGGGTGTAACGTCCTTCAGGTCGTTAGGAATGCGGGTGAACTCAGCACCAGTAACCTCGAAACCGTTCTCCTCCAGATGCTTCTGCACAGCGCTGAAGCTTGATGGATCGGCGTAGATGGTGATGCTGTTCTCCTCCTCGTCCTCGTCGTACTCGTCCTCAACACCGTAGTCAATCAGGTCAAGAATCATCTCATCCATATCCAGGTCGTCCTTCTTCTTGAATGTGAATACGCTCTTGTGGTCGAACAGGAAACTCAGTGAGCCCTGAGTACCCAGGTTACCGTTAAACTTGTTGAATACCGAGCGAACGTCACCCACGGTACGTGTGGTGTTATCGGTCAGTGTCTCAACGAATACGGCAATACCGTGAGGTCCGTATCCCTCGTATGTAACCTCCTTGTAATCGCTCTGGTCCTTACCCATTGCGTTCTTAATAGCACGCTCGATGTTATCCTTCGGCATGTTCTCGCGCTTTGCGTTAGCAATGATAGCACGCAGTGCGGGGTTGTTCTCTGGCTCTGGACCACCAGCCTTTACGGCAATAGCAATCTGCTTACCAATCTTTGTAAATGTCTTGGCCATGTGGCCCCATCGCTTCAGCTTTGTAGCTTTACGATATTCAAATGCTCTTCCCATAGATGAATTTTACTATTTTATTATTTTACTTTCTTTTCCAATTAACGAAGTTCAGCGCCAAGCTGCTTCTTGATGTTTGTAATGAGTTTCTGCATGATGGCGTCAATTTGCTTGTCGCCCATGGTCTTCTCCTCGTCCTGCAGAATGAAGTTAACTGCATAGCTCTTCTTGCCAGCAGGCAGCTTGTCGCCCTCGTAAACGTCGAACAGCTCTACCTTCTTCAGCAGTTTCTTCTCCGTCTGACGGGCAATCTGCTCAATCTGGGCAAACTCTACGCTGTTGTCAACCAGCAGGGCCAGGTCGCGACTAACAGCAGGGAACTTGGGCACCTCGGTATACAGCACCTCGTTCTTCTTAATCACCTTCATCAGTGCGGTCCAGTTCAGCTCTGCATAGAATACTGGAGCCTCGAGGCCGAACTGCTTCAGCAGCTTCTTGGTAATGATACCCATCTCGATAAGCTTCTTACCACCACGGTTCTCGATAGTGACACCAGCCGAGAAGATATCGTTCTCGCTCTTCTTGCGAACAATCATGCCTGGCTTCACGCCAATACGACGCAGAATGTTCTCAACATAGGCGCTCAGCTCATAGAAACTGCTCTCCTCGTTGGCGTGTGCCCAAGAGCCTTCTACGCGCTTACCTGTAAGCCACAGGCCACAGTGATACTGCTCCTTGTAAGCCTGCATGGGGTCGTCGAGATTCTGCTTCTCGGGGTCGAAGGTATACACGTTACCAAACTCAAAGAAACGCAGATTGCCACGCTTACGGTTTACGTTATGCTGTACACTCTCCAAGCCACCAAACAGCAGTGTCTGTCGCATCACGTTCAGGTCGGTGCTCAGTGGGTTCATAATCTTCACACAGTTCTCGGCTGCGTAAGCGTTGTGACCCTCGTAGTAAGCACCCTTTGTCAGCGAGTTGTTCAGGATTTCGTTGAATCCCTCGCCCACCAGCTGCTCGCTTACCAGGTTAGCCAGCTTGTGCTTCTGGTCCTCGTCGCCTTTAATTACGAGGCTACCCTTAAGCTGTGTAGGAATCTCTACATTATTATATCCGTATATACGCAGAATGTCCTCAACCACGTCGCAAGGACGGGTTACATCCACACGGTAGGCAGGAATCTCCAGCTTCAGGCCCTTGGCAGTATCCTCGAGCACCTTCATCTCCAAGCTTTCGCAAATAGCCTTGATCTTATCGGTAGGAATCTCCTTACCAACCAAACCGTGTACGTAGTTGTAGCTCAGGTCTACTACGGCGTTCTCTATCTTCTCGGGGTAAACGTCAACAATCTCCATGCTTACCTTACCGCCGGCCAGCTCCTTGCACAGGATAGCAGCCTGCTGCAGGGCGTAGATAGTGCCATTGGGGTCAACACCGCGCTCAAAGCGGAAGCTGGCATCGGTGCTCAAGCCGTGGCGACGTGCGCTCTTACGAATCCATGTGGGATGGAAGTAGGCGCTCTCCAATACCACGTTCTTGGTGGTCTCGTAGGTACCGCTACCCTTACCGCCGAATACGCCGGCAATACACATGGGGTCCTCGGCATTGCAGATAGCCAGATCACGATCGGAGAGCTTGTGCTCCTCGCCATCCAACGTCTGGAATGGTGTGCCCTCGGGCATGGTCTTTACTACTATCTGGTGCCCCTTTACCATATCGGCATCGAAGGTGTGCAGAGGCTGTCCGTAGGCCATCATCACGTAATTGGTGATGTCAACAATGTTGTTGATGGGGCGCAGGCCGATGGTGTTCAGCTTGGTTTTGAGCCACTCGGGACTCTCCTTTACCTCACAACCGGTTACACTCACGCAAGCATAACGCTTACAAGCCTCGGTATTCTCAATCTTCACCTCGATAGGCAGATCGTTATTATCTACTATAAACTTCGAGCAGTCGGGACGGTGCATCTTGGTTTCGTAGCCGTTGCTCTTGAGCCAGGCATACAAGTCGCGTGCTACACCCCAGTGGCTCAGGCCGTCGGCGCGGTTGGCAGTAATGTCAACCTCAATCAGCCAGTCGCTCTCCAAGTGGTAGTATTCAGCGGCAGGTGTACCAACTACTGCATCCTCGGGCAGTACAATAATACCGTCGTGACTGGTACCTACGCCAATCTCGTCCTCGGCACAAATCATACCGTTGCTCTCTACGCCACGAAGCTTCGACTTCTTAATCACAAACTCCTTATCGCCATCGTAGAGCACGCAGCCCAAATCGGCCACAATCACCTTCTGACCAGCGGCTACGTTAGGCGCACCACACACAATCTGTGAGGGCTCACCCTTGCCCAGGTCAACCGTAGTTACATGCAGATGGTCTGAGTTAGGATGTGCCTCGCAGGTAAGCACCTTACCTACGTACAGACCCTTCAGTCCACCTTTTATACTCTGTACTTCTTCCAATGCGTCGACTTCCAAACCTGTCGATGTCAAAGCATCGGCTACCTGCTGTGCGGTTAGGTCGAAATCAACGTATTCCTTCAACCATTTGTAGGAAATATTCATTATACCAAATCTTTAGTAATTACTATCTTTGAAATTTCAGGGTGCAAAGGTAGTAAAAAAATGGTATATTAACAAATTTTTCCTGCAAAATCTACTCAATACACTTCATTAAAAAGTCAACGGCACCGTTTAGGCCGAATTTTCGCACATCCAGACAGATATCGTAGTTGCGTGCATCGGTCCAGTCGCAGCCTGTAAACGTTTTGGTGTATAGCTCACGACTATAGTCGTTGTCTACTACCATTGCAGCGGCATCGCGCAGGTCCAAGCCGTATTTCTCGGCTATGCGACGTTTACGGCACTCCTCGGTACTGTGCACAAATATCTTCAGTGCATTGGGGTGGTCTTTAAAGATGTAGAATCCGCATCGGCCCACTATCACGCAGCTCTCCTTATGCGCTATCTGCTTGATAGCCTCGCACTGGGCCTCAAACAGCTCGTGACTGGTCTGGTCCTGCTCAGCGCCGTCGTACTCGGCCTTAGCCATGTAGTTGCGATAAAAGTTGGTGAAATCGTCGCGCCACAGCGGATTGCGCGTCTCAATTTTTTCCATAGCATCTTCAACTGCTCGGGTGCGTTTGGCCACCTCGTTTAAAATCTGCTTGTCTAACAGCTTAACACCTAATCTACGAGCAATCTCAGCCCCGATCTCGTGTCCGCCAGTTCCAAACTGACGACTGATCGTAATCACAAATTTTTCCTCCCTGTTCATATCGTTCCAAATTTTTAGTTAATAGATTTCTTTTAATGCTGCAAATATAAAAAAAAGATTTGGAAGTACCAAACCTTTTTCTATCTTTTTTCTTATTCAGCCCTCAGATACGCGGCAGCAGCCTCGGCGCAACGTTCGCCATCCACACCTGCCGACACGATGCCGCCTGCATAGCCGGCGCCTTCGCCACAAGGGAAAAGTCCCTGAACTGTAACGTGTTGTAGCGTTTCGCGATCGCGTACAATACGTACGGGACTCGATGTACGTGTTTCAACGGCAATCATCACCGCCTCGTTGGTTAGGAACCCATGTGCGTTCTTGCCAAAGGTCTTGAAACCCTGCTGCAAGCGGTGCGAAACCATCTTAGGCAGCCAGAAATGCAGCGGGCTCGATATCAGCCCAGGTGCATACGACGATTTTGGCAGATCATAACTCAACTTGCCGTTCACAAAGTCGGCCATACGCTGTGCCGGCGCCGTTTGCTTCATGTTTCCCTGCTGCCAGCACATCTTCTCCAGTTCTTCTTGGAAGTGCATTACCTTAAGTACACCTTCGCCTTTCAGGTCTTCTGGCCTAACCTCAACCACCATACCCGAGTTACTCCATGCGGTGCCACGATTGGCGGGGCTCATGCCGTTCACCACAATCTGCTCCTTGTCTGTAGCTGCAGGAATCACGAATCCACCGGGGCACATGCAGAACGAGTATACGCCTCGCCCGTCAACCTGCGTTACCATCGCGTATTCGGCAGCGGGCAGCCAGCGCCCTCTACCCTGCTTGCTGTGGTACTGTATTTGGTCTATCAGCTGACTGGGATGTTCCAGTCGGACGCCTACTGCAATACCCTTAGTCTCTATTTCAATCTTTGCTTCGGCCAAATAGCGGTAAACGTCTCTTGCAGAGTGACCTGTGGCAAGAATTACGGGGCCATCGAACTGTTTTTGGATGTTGGATGTTGGGTGTTGGCTAACGGCTTCTACACCTATCACCTGTCCCCCGTCACCTATCACCAATCTCGTCATCTTAGTTTGGAAGTGTACCTCGCCTCCACAGTGTATTATGGTGTTTCGCATAGCCTCTATCACCTTTGGCAAGCGGTCGGTACCTATATGCGGATGTGCATCGGCCAGAATAGCCGTCGAAGCACCATGCTGGCAGAACACATTTAGTATTTTATCCGTGTTACCACGCTTCTTGGAACGTGTATACAACTTACCGTCCGAGTAGGCACCTGCACCACCCTCGCCAAAGCAGTAGTTACTCTCGGCATCGACCTGCTGTGTTCGACTAATATTTGCCAGGTCTTTCTTGCGGTCGTGTACGTTCTTACCACGTTCCAGCACAATGGGACGCAATCCTAATTCTATCAGGCGCAAGGCAGCAAAAAGTCCGCCAGGCCCTGCTCCCACAACAATTACCTGTGGGCGACCCTCTACATTCGGGTATTCTGTATGCACGTATTCATCGTCGGTAGGTAGCTCGTTCACGTAGGCACGTACTTTCAGGTTTACGTATATCTGTCGCTGTCGGGCATCAATGCTGCGCTTCAGTATACGTACACCGTTAATGCTGGGTGTGTCCAGTCCGTATTCGTCGCTCAAATAGCGCTTCAGCCGGTCCTCCTGTGCCGCCACCTCGGGCGTTACTCTTATCTGATATTCGTTAATCATGCTGCAAAGGTAATCACTTTTTTCGAAAATGCTTGGGTGTTTATATATTTTTTTCTATCTTTGCAAAGTGATAACTAAAAATAAAAGCATTATGACAGCGCAATTTGCCAACAACGAAGGCCATGCCATCATCACCCTGTGCGGTCGACTCGATACGTCGTGTGCCATGCAAATCAAAACAGATATCGACCAGTTTCTGGCTTCATCAGGTCCCATCCATCACGTTACCGTGCAAGCGGCCCAACTGGAGTACGTGTCGAGCTCGGGCTTGCGCATCCTGTTGTCGTTGGCCAAACAATATAAGGATTTTACCCTTGTCGATGTAAATGCCGACGTGTACGACGTGCTTAACATGACGGGATTTGTGAAGATTATGCACGTAGAGCGCGCCCTCCGCCAGATGAGTGTCGATGGTTGTCAGGTCATTGGCGTGGGCGGCGTAGGCACAGTTTATCGTATTGATGACGATACCATTATAAAAGTGTTCCGCCCCAGCACCACTATCCAAGAGGTACGCAAGGAAATCAACATGTCGAAAGAGGCCTTTGTTATGGGCATGCCTACCGCTATCTCGTTCGATGTGGTTAAAGTAGGCTCACAGTACGGATTGGTTTACGAGTTGCTCAATGCCGACACGCTGAGTGCCCTTATCAAGCACCAGCCCGATCGTATTGACGAGTTTGCTCGCATGTACGCCAACCTGTTCCGTCAGCTGCACGCCATCCAGGTGCCAGCCGACAGCAGTGTGCCAAACGCCCTCGAACACGAACGCGAGCAGGTACTGCACATACGACGCTATTTCCCGCAAGAGTCTGTCGGCCTGCTGTTACAAATACTCGATGTCGTACCCGAAGGCCGCAGTCTGCTGCATCTCGACCTGCAGGTAAAGAATGCCATGGTACAAGGCAACGAGCTCATGCTTATCGATATGGGCGAAGTAGGCTACGGCCACCCTGTGCTCGATCTGGCACACGCCTATTCCTCTATGATATTATTCGTAGGCGATTACGAAGCCACCCTTGGTCTGCCGCGTCACTTAGGCGAGCAGCTGTGGCATCGTGCCATCGATTATTATTTCGAGGGATTGCCAACCGATGTTGTTGCGCTGCGCAAGGAGCAGATAGCCGCTGTAGCATGTATCCGCAACTTCAGTTGGCTTGCCCTTAGCGATTCTTTCCCCCAGTCGGTTATTGAGCAATGCCAGCAGCTCTTCAATGAGCGTGTAGCCTCACGCCGCCAATACCTCCTCGACATTTGCCGTACGCTAAAGGAGTGGACTGTCTTAGCCTGAAATGCGTTGACTCCTAGGAAAGCAGACAACTGGCTCAGAGAGAAAAGTCAACTAAATCAGTACAAGAAACAGTAATTAACAAAACAGTATCAAATCAAGGCTAAAAGGGAGTCAACATTATTCAGGGAAAGACAAAAGAAATATTCATTTATTCAAATATTCAATTATGACAGGAAGGTTTTGAGAAATCCTTCAAATTATCTATTCTAATTATATATTATTATAATAATATATAATTAGAAACTATTTTAGTCAACTTTTTCAGGAAAAGTCGAAAACCTTCCTGTCGTATTTGAATAAATGAATACTTAAATACTTTACCTCAAAATAATTCTAAAATAATTACAGAAAAATTTAACTTCGTTGAGTTTTTGCTGCGGCTCAGCTGTTTTAAATAAATTTAACTGCATTCACCTTGCGAAAAACTTGAACAATTCAAATATTTTTCTTACCTTTGCATTATTGATGCAAGACTGGTAAAAGCATCTAAAATTTGCGAACTAGCCCGAGAAATATTTTTTTTAGGCCTACCAGAAATAATCTCATGGATACCACCGCAAAACAACGACTAAGGAAAGGTTTTAAGGAAAAGGAAAGAATTTAACAAACCATTTTATTAAAACAACATGATGCCAAGGTGGTACCAGTATATACAATAACAGTCTAACAAAGATAGAATATGAATCTTAGCAAATATCGTAATAGCTATCTTATTGACAAGACTTACCGGCTAACACTGGTGAGCATGACGCTTACGGCATTGGCGCCGCTCATTGCTACGCTAGTTGACGGTCTTTTCTCGAGTAACCTATTGGGCAACGATGCCTTCATATCGGTGAGTGTAGCGCTGCCATTAGTTAACGCTGTTAGCGTGCTCACCATGATATGCGAACGTGGCGGCTCGGTGCTTGCTGCGGGGCAGCTGGCCAAGGGCAATCGCGAAAGGGCAAACAGTATCTACACAGCGTCTTTAGCCTCGGCGGTGTTGGTGGCCGTCATTGTGGCTGTAGGCGTTTGGATAAACATTGACAGTATTGCTCTGGGACTTACTGGTAGCCCCGAGAGTGCAGTGTACGCCCGAGAGTACTTACAGATTATTGTGATTTACCTGTTCATCCTGCCGCTAAACAACACGTTTAACGACTTTGCCACGCAGGAGGGATTTCCGCAGTTAACCACCCGAGCCGTGACTACGGGTAGTATTGCCAATGTGGTACTCGATATCTTTTTCATTGGTGTGCTGGAAATGGGCATCAGCGGTGCGGCGTGGGGTACGGTTATTTCGGGTCTTATTAATCTGGCGCTTATCTCACCCTATTTTCTCAAGGGCAAGAGTCAGTGCAGATTGGCGCGACCGCAGAGCGACCTTGGTGCCATATTGGGCGAGAATCTTAAGCATGGCTTTGGTTTCAACGTATTCTTTATCGTGGTAAACGCCTTTATGCTGCTGGGCAACGCACTGGTACTGAATGTGGCAGGATACGACGGATTGACGCTCTTTGATGTATGTTTGCAGATACAGTCGGCCACGTTCTCGGTTGTTGTCGGACTCTGTTTGGCTGGTATCCCGCACATCAACTACTTGCGTGCCAGCGGCGATAGTGCCGGCCTGCAGCGCATTATGAAGAATACTGCCAGAATAGTGGTGGGCTTCTACGGATTGTTACTGCTGTTACTGGTGACTGTGCCACAGCTTTTCCTGTGGTGTTTCGGTTTGGAAGGCAGCATCGATCCTGCCCTGGCACGTTGGGTATTCACCTGTTTTGGCATCTATTACTTCTGCTTCTGCGTGGTATCGGTGTACGTTACTGTTGTGCTACAACTGGCTGGTCATGTAGCGGCCAAGATATTGCTGGTATTCTCTATGGGCATCCTTGCCTATCTGAGTATGCTTGGCCTTTCAAAGGTTAGTGCCGATGCTATGTGGCTGGGAATGATTGTGGGTGGTGTTCCTATCCTTGTGGCAAGTTTGGCTTACGGCTACTGGGAACACCGCAAACATCCGTTCTATACCATGTTCTCATTGGTCGACAAGATGCTGACGTGTATCAAGTTCGAATGCTCGATAGATTACGAGCAGCACAATCTTGAAGAGATGAAACAGATGATGAAACTATTTGCCAACACCTGCGAGATGAACGACGAGGTACGTTCTAAAATGCACGATACGATCAGGGTGCACATTAACAATGCTGAGGAGCGCAGAAGTAATGAGCTTAAATATCTCGACATATCGCTCACCGAATTAGACGATGGTTTCCAGATGACTATTAAAGACTGCGGTCGCCCCTACAACCCGGTACACAATGGTATGGATGCTGCTTCATTGGGTGCCCGCTCGGCTACCTACCGTTACATGTTCACCATGAATGTAACAACAATAGTATGGAATAAAATATAAGAAATTCTGTGATTTATTTTGTATTTCGCTCGATTTTCACTACCTTTGCAGGCAAAATTGAAAACATAGAAAGAAAAATATGGCAAAAGAATTAAAAGAACTTACAAAAAGAGCCGATAACTACAGTCAGTGGTTTAACGACTTGGTAGTTAAGGCCGACCTGGCAGAGCAGAGTGCTGTGCGCGGCTGTATGGTGATTAAGCCCTACGGCTATGCCATCTGGGAGAAGATGCAGCAGCAGCTGGACAAGATGTTTAAAGAGACTGGTGCTCAGAACGCATATTTCCCCTTGCTGATTCCAAAGTCGTTCCTCTCGAAAGAGGCCGAACACGTTGAGGGTTTCGCAAAGGAGTGTGCCGTGGTTACTCACTACCGTCTGCGTGCCAAGGAAGATAAGAGCGGTGTAGAGGTTGACCCCGCTGCTAAGCTCGAGGAGGAACTGATTGTACGTCCTACATCGGAGACTATTATCTGGAATACATATAAGAACTGGATTCACTCATGGCGCGATCTGCCACTGATGTGCAACCAGTGGTGTAACGTAATGCGTTGGGAGATGCGTACCCGCCCATTCCTGCGCACCAGCGAGTTCCTTTGGCAGGAGGGCCACACAGCCCACGCTACACGCGAGGAGGCCGAGGAGGAAGCACAGAAGATGCTGAAGGTATATGCCAAGTTTGCCGAAGAGTGGATGGCTGTGCCTGTGGTACAGGGTGTGAAGAGTGAGACTGAGCGTTTTGCCGGTGCGTTGGATACTTACACCATCGAGGCTATGATGCAGGACGGTAAGGCGCTGCAGAGCGGTACCAGCCACTTCCTGGGTCAGAACTTTGCCAAGGCATTCGAGGTAACCTATCTGAATAAGGAGAACAAGCCTGAGTATGTATGGGCTACATCGTGGGGTGTTTCTACCCGACTGATTGGTGCACTGATTATGACTCACAGTGATGATAACGGACTGGTTCTGCCTCCACGTCTGGCTCCTATCCAGGTGGTAATTATTCCTATCGCTACCAAGCCCGAGCAGATGGAGCAGGTTAACGCTAAGGTTACTCCTATCATCGAGGCTCTGCGTGCTAAGGGTATCACCGTGAAGTTTGACGATGCCGACAACAAGCGTCCTGGCTTTAAGTTTGCTGATTACGAGCTGAAGGGTGTTCCCGTACGTCTAGTTCTGGGTGCGCGCGACCTGGAGAACGGTACTATCGAGGTGATGCGTCGCGATACGCTGGAGAAGGAGACTCGCTCGATCGATGGTATCGCCGAGTATGTAGAGCAGCTGCTTGAGGATATCCAGAAGAATATCTTTGAGAAGGCTAAGGCTTATCGTGATGCCCGCATCTACGAGTGCGAGAACTACGAGGAGTTCAAGGAGAAGGTAAAGGACGGAGGTTTCTTCCTGTGCCATTGGGACGGTACTGCCGAGACCGAGGCTAAGATTAAGGAGGAAACTCAGGCTACTATCCGCTGTGTGCCATTTGGCGTAGAGCAGACTCCTGGTGTAGATATGGTTACTGGCAAACCAGCTAAGTGCCGTGTCATTATTGCAAGATCATATTAATTTTTAAAGATTAAACATAACACAAAAGAGGAACCTTCTCAGGTTCCTCTTTTTTTAACCATAAACTAATGCTCTAAAAATATGTTTAAGCATTACTTTATGGAGGCCGAAATATCACTTACCTCACGATAAATCCATTTCTAATTAACCTTAATAATCTAATACCATGAAAAACACATGTGCAAAGGTAATTTATTTCTTCTGAAAGTGATAAGTCAGAAGCCATAAACCACTCTATTTTAACGTTTGTTTAGCAATTCATCATCCCGCTTTAGGATATTTTGCATTTCCAAACGACTTATTCTTTGACTTTGTGCCTGGCTCAGTTGGGGTGCAGCTATGGGCTGCCACTGCAAGTTATAGTAGTGTACCCTACTTTGCCCGTAGATTGAATCGACGGTGAATGTCTCGATCATCACTACCGTGCTGTCCATTAACAGCATGTGGGTAAGCAACGAAGGGTTCATGCGGATAGTAAGACTATCCTGCCCCAACGAGAGCATCTGACTGGTGCCTCCTAACTGATTTTTTACCTCGGCTTGCATACCCGAATCGATAAAGTCTATAAAATCAAGACGGTTATTCTTCGAGAGGTAAGGCATGAGTGAGTCAGGCATCTGCTTGAACACATCACGCAAGGTGGTGCTCTGAGCCGATGCCTGAGTAAGTGTAGTGGCCAATACAAGAGCCAACATTAATTTCTTCATCCGCGACTGGGTCTTAAATCTTTTACACGAACGGCCTTGCCTTCACTGGTTGGCAACGAGCCCTTCTTTACAAGTTTTACTACTGGTGTGAGCAGAATCTCGTCCTTCAATGCACGCTGAATGTCCTTCATCATCTTCTGCATCTCAGGATAGATATCCGTCTCCAAGCCGTCGAGTTCAACCTCTACAGTCATCACGTCGTTGTCGTCGATAGTCTCGAGGGTAATGAGGTAGTTGCTGCCCAAACCAGGATACTGCACGAGAATCTTCTCAACCTGCATGGGGAATACGTTCACGCCCTTGATAATAAACATATCGTCGGTACGGCCTTTGATGCGGTCTATACGACGGTGGGTACGTCCGCACTTACATGGCTCGGCAATGATGCGGGTAAGGTCGCGCGTGCGATAGCGCAAGATTGGCATCATGTTGCGGTCGAGTGTGGTAAGTACCATCTCGCCCATCTCACCATCGGGTACAGGCTCGAGGGTGTCGGGGTCAACAATCTCAACAATATAGTTATCTTCCCACAGGTGCATGCCGTCTTGATATTTACACTCGAAGGCTACGCCAGGACCGTTCATCTCGGTCATACCAAACGAGTTGTAGGCCTTTACACCCAGCATCTTCTCAATGCGGCGGCGCTGCTCCTCGGTATGGGGCTCGGCTCCAATGCAAAGAGTGCGGAGCTTGGTGGTGGCAGGGTCAACACCCTCTTCCTTAAACACCTCGGCCAAACGGATAGCATACGATGGGATGGCGTGCAGGCAGGTGGTACCAAAGTCCTTGACAAACTTAATCTGACGCTTTGAATTACCGGCTGCGGCAGGCACTGTCATAGCTCCCAACCACTCGGCACCATACTGGAATCCCAGACCGCCGGTAAACATACCATAGCCCGAAGAATTCTGGAACACATCGCTCTTGCGGCATCCAACCATATAGAGGTTGCGGGCAATCATATTAGCCCACGAACAAATGTCGTGCTCGGAGTAGATAACAACACAGGGATTACCTGTTGTACCACTTGTAGAGTGAATACGTACGGCATCGTCCATATTACCGCCAACGAGTCCGAAGGGATAGTTATCGCGCAGGTCCTGCTTCGTGGTGAAAGGAATCTTGCGCAAGTCGTCTAAGCTATTGATAGAGTCGGCTGTGATACCTAACTCGCCTAATCGTTTCTGATAGAAAGGCGACTTCAGACATACGTTGATCGTGTCCTTTAGTTTCTTAACTTGCAACTGCTGGAGTTGCTCTCTTGGCATTGTCTCGATTTCGGGCTGCCAGTATTCGCCGTCGGGCTTGATGGTAGCCATAATCTTCTCGTCAGTCATATCTTATAGTTTATTTTGGTTTATCGTTTTATTATCGATGGTTATTTTTATTTCTTCGCTAACTGCATCATCATCACAGCTGCTAAGCCGGCCGTCTCGGTACGTAGGCGGCTGGAGCCTAAGCTGATAGAAACCCAGCCGGCATCAACGGCAGCTCGTACCTCGTCGATCGAGAAGTCGCCCTCGGGACCAACCAATACGGTTACATCGTCGCTGTCGGATGGCTTGCGCAGCTCGTCGAACAGTTCGGTTCGTGGAATCTCCTCATAGCAATGAGCGATATATTTGCGTCCCTGAATAGGCTGCTGGATGAATTGTGAGAAATGAACCATCTCGTTTACCTGAGGCTTCCAGGCCTTATGACTCTGCTTCACGGCAGCGGTTACAATCTTATCCAATCGAACCAGCTTAACCAGTCGGCGCTCAGAGAACTTACAGTTCAGGAAGGTTACTTCGTCGATACCCACCTCGGTAGCCTTCTCCATCATCCACTCCATGCGGTCCATCATCTTCGTAGGCGCAATGCCTAAGTGCAGATGGCCTTTCCACTGGGGCTGCTGTGGCAGCTTCTCTAAGATTTCGTAGTAGCAGTGGTGGGTAGCAGCAACCGTTACCTGCGCACGGAAGTAGTTACCTTCTCCATCCATCAGAAAGAGTTCATCGCCACTCTTCAGGCGTAACACACGCATGGCGTGCATCGCCTCGTCGGTTGGCAGCTCTGTCTGATTTTCGGCATCAGGCACAAAAAAATATCTTGATTCCTTCATTTGTTTATTGTAGTGATATAAAATGCTTTATTTCTTTTCGGGATGGAATACCAAGGCGAACGAAACGCCAACTACCAGGGCGAAAGCGGCAAATATAAACCAGCAGGTGGTCCAATCGCCCTGCAGGAATCCGTTCTCCCAATAACAGTAGTGGTTCACAATCTCGCCAGCGGCCAAGGTACCTACTGTGGCACCTACACCGTTGGTCATCATCATAAACAAGCCCTGGGCCGAAGCCTTGATGCTGGGCTCGCACTCCTGGTCGACAAAGATACCACCCGACACGTTGAAGAAGTCGAAGGCAACACCATATACGATACAAGAGAGGATGAACATGATTACGCCTGGCATAGCAGGATTACCCACACCAAAGAAACCGAAACGGAACACCCAGGCAAACATTGACATGAGCATAACCACCTTGATGCCGTAACGCTTCAGGAAGAAAGGAATCATGAGAATGCACAGGGCCTCACTTATCTGCGAGATACTGGTGAGTAGTGTGGCGTTGTTGGCAGCAAATGAGCTGGCTACAGCGGCATCGGCACTACCCTTGAAACTGGTGATGAATGGACCGGCATAGCCGTTGGTAACCTGCAGGCACATACCCAGCAATGCTGAGAATACAAAGAACAATGCCATATTGCGGCTCTTGAACAGCTTGAAGGCATCGAGCCCCATCGACTCGACAAGCGACACCTTCTCTTTCTTTACCACACGGCACTCGGGCAGTGTGAAGCAGTACACACAGAGCAGGATGCTCAGGATGCCCGATACAAAGAACTGCATGTAGGTGTACTGGAACTTATGGGCATTGTCGGCCAGTGTGAGCGAGAAGCTGCCATCCTGCCAAACAGCACAGTTCACGAACCACATGGTTGCAATGAAGCCCACGGTGCCAAGCACACGGATGGGTGGAAAGTCCTTCACCGTGTCGAGTCCGTTCTTCTTCAAGATGCAGAAGGCGGCAGTGTTCGACAGCGCGATGGTGGGCATGAAGAATGCCACGCTGAGTGTGTAGAGGGCAATGAACAGCGACTTATCGGCCAGCTCCTGACCAAAGCCTGCCTGGTAGCCTAACCACCAGCAACCTAACATAAAGCCTCCAGCAGCCAGGTGGCACAAGCCCAACAAGCGCTGTGGCTGAATATATCTATCGGCTACAATACCCATGAGTGTGGGCATAAATATACTTACGATACCTTGAATAGCATAGAACCACGAAATCTTGTCGCCAAGTCCGGCCACGCCAAGGTAATTACCCATACATGTAAGATAAGCTCCCCAAACTGCGAACTCCAGGAAGTTCATCAATGATAAACGGAATTTCAGATTCATAAATTATTTCTCAGATATAGGTTTTACTTCTTATCCATTTTGCGCATCTTCTGGATGTCGCCAATCGTGAGCGGACGGCCGCCGATGTGGCGCATGGGGCGATGCTCCGAATCGTACTCTATCGAATCGGGTTTCACCTCAGGGATGCTGTCGGTAGGTTGTGGTGCCACAGGCTGATCGGTTACCTTATTATGGAAACGGTACAGCTGGATGTTGTTTACGAACAGCAGACACAGCGTATTCGTATTGTCGGTCGATGGGCGCATGCCACACATCACAAAGCCCTTAATCTCTTTCACACGCTCCTTACAATAAGGTATACGTAAGGTAGTATTGCCCGATGTGGTGAGTGTAGAGTACTGCTTGGTGGTGCTGTCGTTGGCATAGGTTACAGCTAAATAAACCGATGCTTGGCGATTGCTTTGCTGCATGAGCCATGTTTGGTTGAGAGTGAGCATGAAGCTGTCGCCAGCACGATAGGATGTGTCGGCCTTCTGACTGAACTGGTACAGGTGGTACGGACGGTCATTAAGCAGCATCAAAGCACGCTCGCCCTTCCATACTTCGGCTGTATCGCCACTTAGCGAGTTGGCCGTAATCTGCACCTCGCTCACATTAGCGCCGTATTTCTCAGCTTCGGCTGTGAGGCGGTCCTGCACACGTTTGTAAATCTCCTGGAATCGGTCGGCTCGTGTGTAATAATACACTAACGACGAATCGAATTGAGCTTGGGTAAGACCATGTTTCTTGAGCACCAGCTCGAAGGTTAGCCTGCGGTTGTATTCCTGATTACCATCTTCCTGCATGGCTAAGCCTTGCGCTACATGATAATCGTATATCAAGTCCTCCATATCGTCGGGCTGGATATACTGCTCAGGCACCGATGGTTTGCAGCTTACCATGAAGGCAACAGCTGCCACCATCATTATATGTATAGCCTTACTCTTCAACTTTACTTGTGTCTTTAAAAGTAATCTTACTAATTTCTTCGCGATAGAACAGCAACAGCCACACTACACTCACGCTGATGCTGGCGTCGGCAAAATTGAATACCGGACTGAAGAACACAAAGTGCTCGCCACCCACAAAGGGCATCCAAGTGGGCCACTCGGTCTCAATAAGCGGGAAGTAGAACATGTCTACTACCTTACCCATGAGGAAAGGCGCATAGCCCGTGCCGAACTCTACGAAGTATGACAGATAATAGGGCGATGACTCGTTAAAGATCATACCGTAGAACATACAGTCGATCAAGTTGCCTGCTGCTCCAGCCAATACCATCGCGAGGCCAACAAGATAGCCTGTACGGGCATTCTGCTTTACCTGCTGACGGATATAGTTAGCCAACACCACGATGGCTACCACACGGAACAACGACAAGATGATCTTGCTACCTAACTGCATGCCGAATGCCATGCCATTGTTCTCGATAAACGTGATATAAAACCAGTCGGTGATGTGGATACTCTCGTGGAGCGACATCGACGTCTTCACCCAGATCTTGATAGCCTGGTCAATAAGGAGAATGGCGACTATGATTAATGTCGCCAATCTACCTTTTGTGATAAGTGGTCCTTGCGTCACTTTTTCTGATTCAGCTTAGACTCAACACTCAGGGTTGCATGAGGTACCGCACGCAAACGCTCCTTTGGTATCAGCTTGCCGGTAATACGGTCGATACCATAGGTCTTGTTCTCAATGCGAACCAAAGCAGCCTTCAGACCCTGAATAAACTTCTGCTGACGCGCAGCCATTGATATCAGCTCCTCCTTCGACTGGGTGGCACTACCCTCCTCCAATGCCTTGTAGGTGGGGGATGTGTCATCCACGTCGTTGCTGTCCTCGTTGGTTAGTACGCGCATCATCTGCTCGTAATCACGCTTGGCCAAAGCCATCTTTTCGTTGATGATCTGACGGAACTCCTCGAGCTCTTCGTCAGTATAGCGAGTCTTCTCTGCCATAATACTTACAATTAATAGTTATTGATTCTTATTTAATTCTTAGTAACTTTAATATTCAACTTGAACTCATCGAACTCAACCTCCTGACCGTCATTAGGTTGTAGAGTAATATTATCGGCCAGAACCTGAGTCTTGATGTAGTCGGCAAAGCTGTCAACGGCCTTCTGCACATCGGCATTTGGCGCAAGCTCTACGTTGATACGGTCGGTAATCTCAAAGCCGCTCTCCTTACGGATGTTCTGAATGCGGTTAATGAGCTCACGAGCCATACCCTCGTTCTTCAGCTCCTCGGTAAGCTCTACCTCGAGTGCTACAGTGAGGTTACCCTCGTTAGCAACCAGCCAGCCTGGAATATCCTCGCTGATGATATCAACATCGGCAGCCTCGACGGTGAGGTCCTGACCTTCGACGTTAATACCAATGGTGCCCTGCTTCTCGAGCTCGGCAATCTGCTCCTGTGAGAGGGTATCCATAGCGGCTGCCACGCTCTTCATGAGCTTACCAAACTTCTTACCCATGGTACGGAAGTTACACTTTACCTTCTTAACCAGCACGCCGGCACCCTCTACGAAACGAAGCTCCTTCACGTTCACCTCGTTCATAATCAGGTCCTTAACGGCCTCGATGTGCTTCTTCTGAGTTTCGTCGACAGCAGGAATCATGATGGCCTGCAGTGGCTGACGAACCTTGATGTTAACCTTACGGCGCAGAGCCAGTACCATAGAGGTAATCTTCTGTGCCATCAGCATGCGAGCCTCCAAATCCTTATCAATCTGAGCCTCGTTGGCAGTTGGGAACTTATCGAGGTGTACCGAATCGAGCTCTCCGCCCAGATCCTTGTACAGCTGATCGGCATAGAATGGTGCAAACGGAGCCAGCAGCTTAGCTACTGTCATAAGGCAGGTGTAGAGTGTCTGGTAAGCTGAAAGCTTATCCTCGCTCATCTCCTTACCCCAGAAGCGTTTGCGGTTCAAACGAACGTACCAGTTACTCAGGTCGTCGTTTACGAAGGCGTCAATCAGTCGGCCGGCACGTGTTGGGTCGTATCCGTCGAGTTCTGCCTCTACACCCTTGATGAGTGTGTTCAGGCACGACAGAATCCAGCGGTCAATCTCAGGACGCTTGTCGAATGCTACCTGCGCAGCTAATGGGTCGAAACCATCAACGTTAGCATACAGCGCAAAGAAGCTATAGGTGTTGTATAGGGTACCAAAGAACTTACGGCGAACCTCGTCGACACCCTCTGGGTCGAACTTCAGGTTATCCCAAGGCTCCGAGTTGGTCATCATATACAAGCGTACAGCATCGCTACCGTACTTACCTATCATATCGAATGGGTTCACTACGTTACCAACGTGCTTAGACATCTTGTTGCCCTTAGCATCGAGCACCAGTCCAGAAGAAATAACGTTCTTGAAGGCTACTGAGTCGAAAATCATGGTAGCGATTGCGTGCAGGGTGAAGAACCAACCACGGGTCTGGTCAACACCCTCGTTAATAAAGTCGCATGGGAAGGCAATACCCTTATCAATCAGGTCCTTATTCTCGAATGGATAGTGAATCTGAGCATAAGGCATTGAACCAGAATCGAACCAAACGTCAATCAGGTCGGTCTCGCGCTTCATAGGCTTACCGCTCTCCGAAACGAGTACAATATTGTCAACGTATGGACGGTGCAGGTCAATCTTATCGTAGTTTTCCTTGCTCCAATCGCAAGGTACGAAACCGTTGTCCTTCAATGGGTTGTTCTGCATGAAGCCCGCCTTTACTGCCTTCTCAATCTCGTTGTAGAGCTCCTCTACTGAACCGATACAGATTTCCTTACCATCCTCGTCGCGCCAAATAGGAAGTGGTGTACCCCAGAAGCGTGAACGAGACAGGTTCCAGTCGTTCAGGTTCTCAAGCCAGTTACCAAAGCGGCCTGTACCTGTACTCTCTGGCTGCCAGTTAATGGTCTTATTCAACTCGAACATGCGGTCCTTCTTCGCAGTAGAGCGGATGAACCAGCTGTCAAGTGGATAGTAGAGCACGGGTTTATCGGTACGCCAGCAGTGAGGATAGTTGTGTACGTGCTTCTCAATCTTGAGTGCAGTACCCTCCTGCTTCATCTCCATACAGATAACGATGTTCAGGTCTTCGGCCTTAGCAGCTGCCTGCTCGTCGTACTTACCATCCTTATTGAACTCAGGTGCGTAGGCGTTCTTCACGAAGTCGCCTGCGTGGTGGCTGTAAGCAGCCTTGTCTACACACTTTTCAACAAAGTTATTATCAAGCTCGTCAACAACATAGTACTTACCCTGCAGGTCGACCATAGGACGAGTTTCACCTTTCTTATTTATAAGGAATAGACTTGGGATGTGGGCATCCTTAGCCACCTTGGCGTCGTCGGCGCCAAATGTTGGAGCGATATGTACGATACCGGCACCATCCTCGGTTGTAACGTAGTCGCCAGGAATAACACGGAAGGCCTCGCTCTCCATCTCAACGAACTGGTCCTTGCCGTTCTCGCCGGCAAACACTTTCTCAGGATGAGCAGCAGCATACTCCTTCACGTAGTCGGCCGCGTTCTGATCGAGTTTAGCCGATGGCTTAACCCAAGGCATGAGCTGCTGGTACTTCAAACCTATCAGCTCCTCGCCAGTATAACGGCCTACGATACGATATGGCACGAACTTCTCGCCCTTGTTGTACTCAGGCATCTCGTCGCCATCGGTCATGTTACCCTCTGGTGCCAGATAGGCATTCAAACGGCTCTCGGCCAGGATGATGGTAATCTTCTCACCGTTGTAGGCATTGTAGGTCTCAACAGCTACGTAGTCAATCTTCGGACCAACGCAAAGTGCTGTGTTTGATGGCAATGTCCAAGGAGTAGTTGTCCAAGCCACGAAGTAAGGTGTACCCCACTTGGTCCACTCTTCCTTAGGATTCAGGGCCTTAAACAGAGCGGTAACGGTAGTATCCTTTACGTCGCGATAGCAACCGGGCTGGTTCAACTCGTGTGAGCTCAAGCCAGTACCTGCACCTGGTGAATAAGGCTGGATGGTGTAGCCCTTATACAACAGTCCCTTGTTGTAGAACTGCTTGAGCAACCACCAAAGAGTCTCAATATACTTGTTGTCGTAAGTGATATAGGGGTTATCCAGGTCAACAAAGTAACCCATTTTCTCAGTGAGGTCGCGCCACTCCTGTGTGAACATCATCACATTCTCACGGCACTTCTTGTTATAATCCTCAGTAGAGATGTACTTTGCACTCTGCTTATTATCGATGTCAGCCTTTGTAATACCAAGCTCCTTCTCAACGCCAAGCTCTACAGGCAGTCCGTGGGTATCCCAACCGGCCTTACGCTTAACCTGATAGCCCTTCATCGTCTTGTAGCGATTGAAGGTATCTTTAATGGTACGAGCCAGCACGTGGTGAATACCAGGGTGGCCATTAGCTGAGGGAGGCCCCTCGAAGAATACAAACTGGGGGCAACCTTCGCGCTCATCTACCGAGCGCCAAAAAACGTTCTTCTCCCTCCACATCTCCAGGATATCATTGTTCACCTGGGTAAGATTCAAGCCGTCATGTTCGGCGAATTTCTTTGCCATATCTTAATTAAATTTCTATCTTCTGTTATTTAGCGTGCAAAGGTACTAAAAATATCTAATTTGACCAAAGGAAATAAATATTTTTAATATTTCTGATAAAAAAGTATGATATTTCAGATTAATTGCTTATATTTGCAAGCAGAAATCAATAATTACAACTTAAAACAATTTAATAAAGTACCTATGATTACATTTACTATGATTCTACAGCTTTGCATTGTGTTAGGTGCACTGTGGGTAGGCTCACGCTACGGTAGTTTGGCGCTTGGAGCCATTTCGGGTATCGGCTTGGCCATACTGGTGTTCGGATTTGGGTTAAAACCTGGTACACCACCAACCGATGTTATCTACATTATCATAGCAGCCGTAACGTGTGCCGGTATTATGCAAGCATCAGGCGGTATGGACTGGCTCATACAGATAGCCGAGAGGCTGCTGCGTAAGCACCCCGATCACATTACTTTCTTTGCACCGCTGTGTACGTTCTTCCTTACCGTGCTGGTAGGAACAGGTCACGTGGTTTACACTCTCATGCCTATTATCTGCGACATTGCGCTGAAGAAGGGCATACGTCCTGAGCGTCCGTGTGGTGTGGCATCTATCGCCTCACAGGTGGGTATTACCTGTTCGCCTATTGCTGCGGCCGTAGTAGCTTTTGTAACCATTTCTAATGCCAACCATTTCGACATCACCATTCCTCGCGTGCTGATGATTTCTATCCCAGCTTGTGTATGTGGACTGATGGCAGCTGCTGCAGCTTCTTACCATCGTGGTCTCGACCTCGATAAGGACCCAGAGTTCCAGAAGAAGATTGCTGACCCAGTACAGCGTGAGTATATCTACGGTAGTACAGCTACAACCCTCGATAAGGAGATTCCACAATCGGCTAAGAATGCCGTATTTATCTTCCTCGGAGCGCTGGCTGTTATTGTACTGTTTGCAGCCCTACCCGAATTGTTGCCATCTTACCCAACAGTAAAGGCTGTGAAGGGCGCTGGCGACTTGACGTTGCTTAGTGGTGTAACTATCTCCGCATCGGCACTGGCTAAGGCTGGTGTTGTGGCCGAAGGATTTACTGAGAAAGGAGTGGTTGACCTGAAGATGAACCTTGTGATTCAGATTGTTATGATTTCGGCTGCTGCCCTGATGATTATCTTCTGTAAGGCTAAGCCCAAGAAGGCTGTGGCTGGTCCTGTATGGCAGTCGGGTATGGTGGCTGTAGTAGCCATCTATGGTATTGCCTGGTTGGCCGATACTTACTTCTCGAACTACATGAATGAAATGCAGACCATGCTGGCCGACATTGTCAAGGAATATCCTTGGAGCATTGCTGTGGTATTCTTCATGGTTTCTGTGCTCATCAACTCGCAGGGCGCTGTAGTGGTAGCCATGTTGCCACTGGCCTATAAGTTGGGCATTCCTGGTCCTGTTTTGCTGGGTGTGCTGCCTGCGGTTTACGGTTACTTTTTTATCCCTAACTACCCATCGGATATTGCCACTGTGAACTTCGACCGCTCTGGTACCACGGTGATTGGTAAATACCTGTTGAACCACTCGTTCATGATGCCAGGACTTATCAGCGTATTTACCTCAACGATAATAGCATATCTGCTATCAATGATATTCTACTAAAATAAAAAAGCCCCGCCGGTTGGCGGGGTTTTTATTTAATGCTTAACCTTAAAGGTTCAAACTCTTCTTCAGTGCCTCAATCTTGGCTTCGGCAGCCTTGATGCAGCGCTCGTAATCGGCAGCATCCTTAAAGCTGGCATCCTTCACCTCGGTGTAGAACTTAATCTTTGGCTCGGTACCTGAAGGACGAACTGATACCTTTGTACCATCCTCGCAGAACCACTGCAGAACGTTGCTGGTGTCAGGCATATTCAACTTCTCAACACTACCGTCGGCCTTCTTAGCCTCCAGAGTCTTGTAGTCCTTCCACAGGCAAACCTTGCTACCACCCAGCTCCTTTGGAGGATTAGCGCGGAAGTCGGTCATCATCTGCTTAATCTCGTCGGCACCGGTCTTACCAGGACGAACCACATTGATGGTTACCTCCTTAGAGAATCCGTACTCCTTGTAGATGTTCATCAGCAGGTCGTACAGAGTCATACCGTTATCGCGAGCCCATGCAGCAATCTCACAAATCAAGCAGATAGATGCTGGAGAATCCTTATCGCGAACCTTATCGAATG